>OLNY01001156.1_pt1 | contig 21898 bp, 11 predicted proteins | sample 1671981 | NCBI WGS metagenome assembly OLNY01 (sample SAMEA3136632, study PRJEB25190) | human gut metagenome | biome: human gut; feature: human-associated habitat; material: faeces | place: Austria | collected 2013
CCCGGCGCGGGCGCTGCCGGTGGCTTGGGCGCCGCGTTGCTGGCGCTCGGTGCGGAGCTGCGCTCGGGTGTAGAGACGGTGCTCGATCTCGTGGGGTTTGACGAGCGCGTGCGCGATGTCGACCTGGTCATAACAGGCGAGGGCAATATGGACGAGCAGTCCGCCGCCGGTAAGGCGTCGGTGGGTGTGGCTCGCCGCGCCAGGCGATATGGCAAGCCGGTGGTCGCCGTCGTGGGCGGCCGTGCTGACAACCTGAACGCGGTATATGAGCAAGGTATCGACTTGGTACTGCCGATCTGCCGCAAGCCCATGCCTCTCGACCAGGCGCTCAATCCTCAGGAAGCCACAACCAACCTCATCTTCGCCGGTGAGTCAGCCGCCCAAGCCTACGACCTCGCTCGCCTCTAAAACCCATCCCCTCGATAAGTTGCGGTGAAATACGGAGTGTTTTTGCCTTTAAGGTGCCAATTCAGTCCGTATTCCACCGCAACTTCGAGAATGTCCATTCGAGGCTGGCTGCCTTGTGCCTTGGGTCGGACCGTCTGCCATGAAATGTGGCAATCTACTACGTTAAACCGGCCACCCTCGACTATTCCGGAATTTGCAAAAACAAAACCGCAGGTAGAAAGCTTGCCGATTTTCGAAAAAGTCGGCTATGGTCGACCCCTGTGGCCTAAACGTAGTAGATGGGCCCTTTCTGCGGTGCGGCACCAAGCCGGTCATTTTGGGATGGGACTATTTTGACTACTCATTGGCTGCTCTGGCAATCGGGCTGCAAAAGTAGTCAAAAAAGCTCCGTCCCAAATTAGCTACCTTGCTCTGGCGGGCGGGAGCAGGTAAGATATACCGAACGCCTAGCGCGTTCGATGGGTTCGGATGACGACATGTTCCGAATCTGGTCAGGTCCGGAAGGAAGCAGCCATAAGGAGCCTCTGTCGGGCATCCGAATCCATCGAGCGCACGGGCGCTATTTTGGTGCCGCGACATGGCCCGGCCGGCGGCGAGGTGTTTGGTGTCTCGCTGGTCCTCGGCTTCGCCTGCGGGATCGCTCGACTACCAAACACCTCGCCGCCGACCGGGCCCCGTCGTCCAAAAATCATCCGTAAAGGCGCGTTTATCTAATTTAAATCTATCCCTTGTGGAATGCGGCTTGCTGGTGTTGTCTGGGCATTGATGGCTATGTGGTTCAAGAGACGGCGGTGCTGTTGCTTGAATTTTTGCAGTTAAAGAGGCCCGTTTCCCTGGGTTGGGGAAACGGGCCTCTTTTCTCTCTGGGTTTGTGGATTGGCGAAGGTGGTATGCTCTGGCAGCTATTTTGAGTTCCTGATGCGGCGTGTGGCTGTGGCGGTTATTCCGAGGCCTGCGGCGGCGACTGCTGCGAGTGCGATTGCGCTCGGTGCTGTGTCGCCCGTGTTTGCGAGCTTGCCGGCGGTCATATTTGCTTGCTTGCTGCTGCTCGAGTTCGCCTGCTTGGTGGAGCTTGGCGGGGTATTTTTGCCGGTCGCGGGCGAGCTGGCGGGCTGTGTTGCCTCGGCCGGTTGCGCCGAGTTGGAGGGAGGCGTCGTCTCGGTCGGTTTCGTTATCTCGGGCGAGGCGGCCTTGTCTGCCGCGGCTTTCGCCTCTTCGTATGCCTTGCAGGCGTCGTCATAGGCCGCTTGCGCCTTTTCCAAATCGCCGAGGAGCGCATTTCGCTTGGCAATGTCCTCGTCGATCTGGGCTTTAGCTTCCTCTGCCTCACTTTCGAAATACTGAACCTGTTTTTCCTGGCTTTCGAGCCGGCGTTGGTAGCGGTGAAGATCATCTTCACAAGATTTTTCTCGCCTTTCTGCCGACATGATCTCACTGCGCAACTGCTTTATTTGCTCCTTAATAGCTGTGCTGGGCTCCTCGTCGCCGAGTGCTTCAAGTGCCTTATCTAATTCTGCCTGAAGGCCGCTTGTCCGGTTGTGGGCCTCATCGTATTTGGCTTGGGCTGCATCGACGTTCGCTTGCATGGCGGGAAGGGGTTCCCTCCATTTGGCGGCTTCCGCCACCACCATGTCGTAGAGTTCTTGAAATGCGGCAATGTCATCATCGATTTCCGCAATTTTCTCGGGACTTGCGGCGTCTTTTGCGGCCTCGAGGTTTTTGAGCGCTTCCTGCATGGCTGCATACGCTTTTTCTTTTGCGGCGGCCGCATCTTCCGTTTGCAAGGCAACTGCACCGGTGGGGGAGCTGGTTTCTGCCGCGATCGCCGCTACGGGGGCGATTCCCGCGACAAGTGCCGCGGAAAGGGCGATGCCCACAGTTGCTCGTCTTGCTCTTCTTGTGAGAATGTCGTTCATCTCGGCACCTCATTTCAAGGGTCGGCGACTAACTTGGTAGCACTAATGTAAATATACCATGCGAGTTGACCCGACAATGGCTGGGTGTGCGCGTATACCCCCCCTGAAAACTGAATCCCGTTAGAAATGACGAGTTGTTTACGCTTCTTTTGGGGTGGCGGTACTATCATGGTTCGAATTGAATGTGGATGATGATAGGGAGCGCCTATACATGATTGAGCTGCTCAGGCGTTTTGGTGGTAAGTTTCGCCGATATATGGTGATCGGCCCTGCGTGCAAGCTAATCGAAGTGATCTTTGACCTGCTGACGCCGTTGGTGATTGCCCAGATGATCGATAAGGGCATCGGCGCACGCGATGTGAACGCTGTCGTCCACTACGGCATGGTGCTCGCCGCCATGGCTGTGATCGGCATCTCGTTTACGCTCGTCTGCCAAAAGATGGCGGCGCTCACCTCGCAGGGCATGGGTACCGATATCCGCGGCGCACTCTACCAGCACATCAACAAGCTGAGCTATGCTGAGCTCGATCGCTTTGGCACGCCGTCGCTCATCACGCGCATTACCAACGACGTCAACCAGGTGCAGCTCGCCGTGGCGCTGGGCGTGCGTATGCTCATCCGCTGGCCTTTCCTGGCGGTGGGCTCCATGGTCGCGGCCCTTGCTATCGACCTTAAGCTCGGCGTGATCTTTTTGATTTGCACGCCCGCCATCGGCTTGGTGTTCTGGTTTGTCATGGCGCGCTGCATCCCGTACTACAAGCAGCTGCAGGCAAAGCTCGACCGCATCGCGCTCATTTGCCGCGAGGGGCTTTCGGGCGCCCGTGTGATTCGCGCCTTTGTACGCGAAGATCACGAGCGCGAGCGCTTTGCCCAAGCCGCCGATGACCAGGCCCATACCGCCATTGCGGTGGGTAAGCTCTCGTCGGTCCTTAACCCCGTCACATTCTTGGTGATGAACCTGGGCGTGTGCGCCATCCTGTGGGTGGGCGGCATCCAGGTCAACGTGGGCGAGCTCACGCAGGGTCAGGTCATGGCGTTTGTGAACTACATGACGCAGACCCTGACCTCCATCGTGTACGTCGCCAACCTGGTCGTGGTCTTTACCAAGGCGAGCGCCAGCGCATCGCGTATCAACGAGGTACTCAATTGCGTGCCGAGCATCGCTGACGAGGGCAACGAGCCGGTCGCACTGCCCGAGCCGGGCAATGTCGCTCCAGTTCCTGCGCTGAGCTTGAGCCATGCGAGCTTCTCCTTTGGCGCGGGCGCGGCAAATGCCGTCAACGATGTGACCCTGGAGCTCCCGCTGGGCAAGACGCTTGGCATTATCGGCGGTACGGGTAGCGGCAAGTCCACGCTCGTCTCGCTTATCCCGCGCCTGTACGATGCGAGCACCGGCAGCGTGAGTGTGATGGGCGCCGACGTGCGCACCTGGCCGCTCGACCAGTTGCGCCGTGTGGTCGCGACTGTTCCGCAGCGCGCGTCGCTGATGAGCGGCACCATCCGCAGCAACCTGACCTGGCGTGACGAGTCGGCGACCGACGAGGAACTTTGGGCAGCGCTCGATATGGCGCAGGCGAGCGAGTTCGTGCGCAGCAAGTCGCAGGGGCTCGATGCCCCGGTCGAGGCGGGCGGTAAGAACTTCAGCGGTGGCCAACGCCAGCGCCTGACCATCGCGCGCGCCCTGGTGGGCTCGCCTCAGGTCCTGATCATGGACGACTCCGCCTCGGCGCTCGACTTTAAGACCGACGCGGCGCTTCGCCATGCCATCCGCGAGCGCAATGTGCGCGGTGCCGCCGAGGGCGGGCTGCCGCTCACGACCGTCATCGTAAGCCAGCGCGTCTCGACCGTGCGTGATGCCGACATGATCTGCGTACTTGACCACGGTTCGGTCGCGGGCCTGGGCGCGCACGATGAGCTCTACACGACCTGCCAGCTCTACCGCGAGATTTGCCAGTCGCAGCTTCGCCGCGAGGAGCTCGAGGGTCAGCAGGGGAGTGCGGCGCCCACGTCCGTCCCAAGTCCCGCGTCCGCCCCGGCTGCCCCGGCATCCACTTGCGCAAAGGAGGGCTGCTAAATGAATCCGTACACTTCCTCCGGTTCGGTCGCCACGATGACGGCCAACGTGTCCGGCAACGATAACCTCAACGACCTGGATGACGGTCCGCGCCGGCCCGGCGATCCCGAGCGCTATCCCGTGGGTGCGGTGACTCGCCGCCTGATGGGCTACGTTCGTCCGCATCGCATTTCGTTTGTAGCGTCGTTTGTGAGTGCCGCCATCTCCGTGATTCTGCAGCTTTACACGCCCATTCTCATCGGCGAGGGCATCGACCTGATCGTCGCCGCCGGGCAGGTGGACTTCGACGCGCTGTTGCCGCTCGTCACCAAGCTCGCGCTCGTCGTGGTGGGAGCCGCGGCCTTCCAGTGGCTGCAGGGCTACTGCGTCAACCGCCTGTCCTACGAGACGGTGCGCGACATGCGCGTGGAGGCGAGCGACAAGCTCAGCCGCATGCCGCTCAGCTTTATCGACAGCCATGCCCACGGCGACCTTATGAGCCGCGTGGTCAACGACGTGGATCAGGTGGGTGACGGCCTGCTGCAGGGTTTTACCCAGCTTTTCACCGGCGTTATCACCATCGTGGGCACGCTCGCGTTTATGCTCTCCATTAACCTGACCATGACGCTCGTGGTGGTGCTCGTCACGCCGCTTTCCATCTTTGCTGCCGGTGCTATTGCCAAGCTCTCCAACAAGAGCTTTACGGCTCAGCAGCGCATTCAAGGGCAGCTCGGTGGTCATATCGAGGAGTATGTGGGCGAGCAAAAGCTTGTCGACGCCTTTGCCTATGGCCCCAACGCTCAGCAGCGCTTCGATGCCCTCAATGCCGAGCTCTACACCGCGGGCGAGTGCGCGCAGTTTATGGGTTCGCTCTCCAACCCCGGTACGCGTTTTATCAATAACATCATCTATGCCGTGGTCGCTGTGATCGGCTGCGTGGGCGTGATCACGGGCGTGCCCGCGGCGCTTACGGTGGGCGGCGTGCAGATCTTCCTGTCCTACGCCAACCAGTACACCAAGCCGTTCAACGAGGTCACCAACGTCATTACGCAGATCCAGACCGCGTACGCCTCGGCGCGCCGCATGTTTGCGCTGTTCGATGCGCGCGAGCAGGAGCCCGACGCGTCGGACGCTGTAGAGCTTGCCGCCCCGCAGGGCGAGGTGACTTTTGAACACGTGGACTTTAGCTACGTGCCCGACCGCAGGCTGCTGCAGGACATCTGCATCGAGGCTAAGCCCGGCATGCGCTTTGCCCTGGTCGGTCCTACGGGCTGTGGCAAGACGACGCTCATCAACCTGCTGCTGCGCTTTTACGATATCGATGCCGGACGCATCATGGTCGATGGCAGGTCTTCGCGTGACTACACGCGCGCAAGCCTGCGCCGCGCCTTTGGCATGGTGCTGCAGGATACGTGGCTGTTCGAGGGCACGGTGGCGGAAAATATCGCTTACGGTTGCCCCGATGTCACGCGCGAGCAGGTTATCGAGGCCGCCAAGCGCGCGCATGCACACAAGTTTATCGTGCAGCTGCCAGGCGGCTACGATACGGTCATCGGCGAGGACGGCGGCACGTTTAGCCAGGGTCAAAAACAGCTGCTGTGCATCGCGCGCGTCATGCTCACCGACCCGGCGATTCTGCTGCTGGACGAGGCGACCTCGAGCATCGATACCCGCACCGAGCTGCAGGTGCAGGCGGCATTCGATGAGCTCATGGCCGGTCGCACAAGCTTTGTCGTGGCGCACCGCCTGAGCACCATCCGCAACGCCGACTGCATTCTGGTGATGCGCGACGGCCAGATTATCGAGCGCGGCACGCACGACGAGCTGCTAGTGGCAGACGGCTTCTACGCCGAGCTCTACCGCAGTCAGTTTGCCCAGTGAGCAAGCCCGTGGGGCAAATTAATCAATCGACAGACGGTGGTTTACATCTGTCACGTTAGTACTAAGATATTCATCTAATAAATTGCATTAGTGGCTTTAGTTTTGGGGGATACGAGGCAACGTGACTATGACGTGCTCTTTGGTGGTTAACAGCAAGAGCGGTAATACCAGGATGGTTTCGGGTGCGATCAAGCGTACGCTGCAGGCTGCGGGTGTTGAGTTTGTCCATGCCGCGGCGTTGAGCGACGATGCGAATGCAGATCAGGTTTCGCTCGAGGCGCAGGGCGCCTGCGCGGCCGACACGGTGCTCGTCGGTTTTTGGTGCGACAAGGGCGCGTGCACGCCTTCGGTCGCGGCGTTGCTCTCCACCTTGCACGGCAAGCGTGTCTTTCTGTTTGGCACCTGCGGCTTCGGGGCCGACCAGAGCTATTATCAGCAGATTATCGACCGCGTAACTTCCAATTTGGCTGGGGATGCCGAGCTTGTAGGCTGGGCGATGTGCCAGGGCAAGATGGGCCCTGCGGTCAAGCAGCGCTACGAGGCCATGCTCGAGCAAGATCCCGAAAACGCGCGCTTTAAGATACTGCTCGACAACTGGGTTGCCGCAAAGGACCATCCCACCAAGGAAGATCTGGACAACATGGCTGCAGCCGCCAAAAAGGCCGTGCTGGGGGAGTAGCTCCCATCGCTGACGGCGGTCGGTCCATCTTTCTAAATGAAACGTCCTCCCGGGCGTCGGGGCACGAAGTTCCCTGCTCTACAGTCCTGCGCAAGACGAAGGCCACATTAAGTGGCCTTCTTTGCGTGCGGAACTCGCGATGAACTTCGTGCCCCGCCGTCCGGGAGGACGCCTCTTTATTGATGGGAGGCCTGATAGGTCGATGGTTCCGTGCCCGGATGCGTCCAAAGTGGGACGGGCTTTCCGGATGGGCAGGCTTTCGAAAAATGCGTCCCGGAATTTGCCTTTGGAATGGGACGTAGTTTCCCGTTGAGGTGCTTTGCGGAAAGTGCATCCCACTCTGGGCGGTCGAAGTGGGACACACTTTCCCAAAGGCGCTTCAACGGGAAATTGCGTCCCATTATTCGGTCAAGAAACGGGATGCATTTTCCCAATGAGAGCAAAACCGGAAAATGCATCCCACAATCAGCCCTCAAAGTGGGACGCCGTTTCCCAATGAGGCTCAAGCGGAAAATGCGTCCCGGAATTTGCGCTCAAAGTGGGATGCGGTTTCCGGTTGAGGGTCTAAGGGGAAAATGCGTCCCAGAATCGACGCTTGAAATGGGATGCAGTTTCCCGATGAGGCACTCGACGGAAAATACATCCCAGAAATGGCCTTTGAGCTGGGATAAGATTTCCGCGGCATCTCGGATTCTCAAAAATGAGACACGCCGTTGGCGAAAATGAGACACGTGATATCGGGCATCGGATGTATCATTTGCAAAAATGAGTCCACTCCACTCGAATAAAGCGAGGTCCCTCATGTACGTTCCACACCCCCGTATCCGTAGGCTGTCGAAAATCCCGCTTGTTGGGACGGCGGCGCTTGCTGCGTTGATCGCCACGAGCGTCGCCTGCTTCACGGCCACGCCCCAGGTTGCCCAGGCGGCAGACGCGCCCGCAATCACCGATATGACCGAGCAGGATTATCAAGCCCTGGGTCTGGGCACGAGCGAGGACATTCCGGCCGATACCGTTGGCCCCTATTCCACTGATACCCCCACGACGTTTGCCACGCGCAGCGAGGTCTATATGGCAGCTAACGGTAGCCATGGCAATCGCTACACTCTGCGCGACAAGCTCGAGAACGTCGAGCGCGGTGACATTGGCGGCAGCAGCAAACTCACCGATGGCTATGGAAGTGTGTGGGGCGCCGCAAAGTTCTGGCAAAACGTCAACAACTTCGACACGAACAGCGATCTCTACAAGCATAGCGACTACGGTGGCGGCACCTGGTCGTACCTAAGCAACAATGAGTCCTCAACAGTACTCGCCAACGACAACAACGGTTTCTCGGGCATTCACGCCACGAGTGTTGAGTTCTGCAGCGACGCCAGCACGGGCAAAAAGAGCCGCGTTGCCGAGCTCCGTGCCTACGGCGACAGTTCCTCCACGACGATTGACGGCAAGTCATACGCCGGAAAGGTTGAGCTGGTCCTCTACTCGTTTAGCAACGGGCGTACGCGCACTCTCGACACACACCTGCCGGTGACGGTCAACACTAATATGATGTACGAAGGCCGTTTTAAGTACCTGGATGCCGGTTACCTGCAAGAGCACGACGCCGTCTTTGATGTCGAGGCGGGCGATGTCGATGGCGACGGCGTCGACGAGCTTTTTGTCTACGCGGGCTGCTATGTCGACGAGAACGGCGTGCGCAAGGCTGTAGTCGACATGTATGACTTGGAGGGCGGCAACTGGAAGCAAAGCGTCGTCAAGATCGATGCCGGTAACGCCGCGGACTACACCACGCACAACAAGGGCGGGAACGACTCCTGGACGCAGCTTCAGTCAGCTCCTGTCGTTTCGCTAGCGGCCGGCGACCTCGATCGCGATTTTTGCGATGACCTCGCCATCGTGGTCTCGGCACCCTACGGCAAGAAGAATATTGATAAGTCGACGCATTGCGAGCTGTTTTCGTGGGATGTATCCAAGGGTGCGCTCGTCCATGTCGATGCTCTGGGCGACGCGGGCGCAATCTCCCTCTCCGCGAACGGCAAGACCATGGTCGCTGCGAATGCGACGTTCGGCACGTTTGCCGCCTACGATGAAGAAGGAAAGAAGACGGGTGAAACCGTCACGGGCCTTATTCTTGCGGGCTATGACTGGCAACGCAGCGCTTTTGATTACGGCGCTTCTGACGGCAGCAAGGGGCTGTACGGCGCGCTGTACCGCTACGCGTATTTTGACTCGGAGTCTGGCGAGTTCAAGCTTTCCGATTGTAAGGAATACAGAGACGGGCTCCTCGCCTCCTATGGGCTGATGCATGCGCCCAACAGCGCATGGAAGGATAGCGCTCAGGATAAGCGCTATCCGTGCACCTTGGCGCCTATTGCCCTTGCCACTGCCAACCTTGACGGCCTGTCCGAGCAGCTGGCGGTTGACGAGGTGCTCGTGGGCGGCGATGTGTTCCGCGACTTTGCCTGCAACACGGCACAGAGCGGGGCTCAGGGCTTGGGGTCCATGGTCGGAACCATGAGCATGAGCGGTCAGCAATACAACAGCAGCAACAAGCATGACCACAAGGGTATAGAACAGGTGTGGATCAGCGACGTCAAGGCGGGCAGCGTCTCGGGTTCGGACCGCTATAACGAGAGCTTTATCGCCGTGGTGGGCAAGCACCGCGACGAGGACCTGCGCAAGAACGATGACTACTATTGGATGACCGCCTCGCATTTTTCGCTCGACGAGAACGGAAAGGTGCGCCGCGGCGAGGAGCAGGTGATTAGCGAGAGCAACCGTCGCGGCACTACCTACGGCACATTTATCTCGCTCGCGCTGCCCGATGTCGACAACGACAGCGTCAAGATCACGTACAAGGACCGCTACAAGGTCTATACCAACCCGCGCGTGCTTGCCGTGCTGCAGGATGCGCCCTATGTTGAGGATCTGGAGCAGGCATACGGCTATCTGGTGTTGGGCGGCACGTCATACGGAGAGGAAAAGGGCACGGGGACATCCCAGGGCTATACCATTGGCGCCGAGTTGGGCGTTGCCGTCGAGGTGCAGACCGGTCCGCCCCTGGTCGCGATGAATGCTTCAGTCGATTTTGCCGCCGAGGGATGCTATGACTACCGGAGCGAGCGCACGGTCAGCGCAAGCGTAAGCTATGAGTCGCATGCCGGCGAGGGTGACAAGGCCGTGCTCTACACGATTCCGATGGTCTATTACGAGTATGAGATCGAAAATGAGGAAACTGGTGGCAAGGGCGTGATGGCGACGCCCGTGTCGCTCGGCGCGCAGACCTCGGTCGTTAATGTCGAGGCCTATGACCGCATTGCCAAACAGCACAATATGACGCCGCTCAGCTACTTTTTGACCAACCGGTCGGGAGAACCCGGAACCTATCAAACGACGCTCAACGGCGAGACTCCCGTTGGGGATTCCTTTGGCCTGGGCAAGCCTGGCGTAACGCGCGCCTACACGCACGATGGGTTTAACGGCGCCGTCGCGCAGTCGGGGGCGAGCATTGAGCAGACCATCGAAGTCGAGGAGGGCAAGGAGCAGGAGCTCGAGCTCGGCTTGACGCTGAACGGCAGCGTTGTCATGGGCGCGAAGCTCGCAAAGCACGAGTTGTTTGGCGGCCTGTGCTTTGGTGCCAACGCCGGCTTTACTACGGGTAACTCCTCGAGTGAATCGACCGAATACGGCGGCACCGTCGACAACCTGCCCGAGGCCGCGCAGGGCAAGTACGGTTTTGTGTGGCGTCTGGGCGTCAACGCGGTGGATGTCGACAAGTTCGAGGCAGACTCGGGCGACAAGCTCGGCACCAAGGACACCGACCAGTTCTGGATCGTGGGCTATGACGTTAAGGACGTCGAGATGCCCGACGCGCCGGCCGTGACGGGCTTTACGGCAAACGCCGTCGATTCGACCAGCGTTACGTTTAGCTGGGACGATGTACTCGCAAACAAGAGTGGCTTTAGCTACGGCGTGGGCATGCTGCAGAGCAATGCGGCGGATGCGGTCGTCAATAGCTGGAAGATTGCCGACAACACGCAGACCTCGCTCAAGTGGGATGGGCTGCAGCCCAATACGGAGTATCGATTCGCCATCGCCGCCGTTAAGAATGGATCCACGACCGAAACAGGTATTCGCTCGGCAATCATCACGGTCAAGACCATGCCCGATGGCATGACGATGACCGTGAGCGGACCTGCGGCGGATGCTGCGGAGGGGTCGGATCTTGGATACGACTCTTCGGTTGAGCGCACGGCGGGAAGCCACCTGACGCTCTCGGCGATTGGCCATGTGAAGCAACTCGGTGCCGACGATAGCGAAACAGGGCTGGCACCGACCTATATGTGGTACCGCAAGGGCCGCGGCGAGACAGAGTTTAAGCTCGTGGGTGCCGATGGCAACCTCGCGGCCGGAACGGCCTCAAAGCTCGAGATTGACCTGACCGCAGACGATGACGGTGCGCAGTATTACTGCCACGTGGGATACAACGATGTGGGCCTCGACACCGGCACGACGCTCGTGAATATCGAGGCCGAGGAGACGGCGCCCACAACGGTGAACGCCACCCCGATCCGCACGCGCCGCCTGTTCTCACAGGCAAGTGCGGGCGCCAAGAAGTTCCTGGACCATACGCTGGTAAACACCGCCGGCCCAACCGATTCCGAAGGCTCAAAGGACCCCGAGACTCCTGAGACCCCGACGAACCCGGACAAGCCCAAGTCCGACAACGGAGCTAAGACCGACACCAAGGTCAAGACTACGACCACAGCGAAGAACCTCGCAAACACCGGCGACCAAACATTCGCCCTAGTCGCCACCGCAGCAGCAGCGGGAGCAACGCTCGTAGTGATAGCCCTCATCATGCTGATCAAGCGCCGCAAGACCCACTAGTAGCCAGTCGAACATATCGACAACCCAAAAACCCGGGTAGCCAAAAAACAGGCCACCCGGGTTTTCTGTTGAGTGGAGACTCCGCAAGCGGAAACTGCATCCCATTCCAGACAAGAATTCCGGGACACACTTTCCGCAAACAAAGAAGGCCACTTAATGTGGCCTTCGTCTTGCGCAGGACTGTCCGAGCAGGGAACCTTATATGCCTCCGCCCGGACAGACGTTTCAGTTATGAACTCGCAGCTAGTCGCTACTTGATCTTGGTCGTACCCGGTGCCAAGTTGGGGTCGGTCTCGTTGGCCTCGGTCTGGAAGTGCTCGGTGTAGACGTTCTTGCCGTCGCGGAACATCTCGTAGTACTGCATCTTGGCGTAATCCTCGCGCGCCTTGGTGGCGGCTGCTGCGGCGGCGTCGTCACCGGTGACGTTGGAGGAGAGTGCCCAGCGCAGGCTGGCGTCCTCGTAGCCCACGGAGTTGATAGCAGGCAGCGACTTGCGCAGCGTCATGTGCGCTTTCTGGTAGTCGGTCAGCGGTGCACCGATCAGCTGCATCAGCTGGGTGGACAGATAGTTGGTGGACAGGTCGTCGACCTCGCTCGTCTGGTCGCAGCCGGCAACGTCGTAGTTGGCCCAGATGATGTAGTCAGTCTGCCACAGACGCTCCTGATGCGTGGCGTCGTCCTCGCCGGTAAACCACTTGTCGTTGAACTTGGACGGGAAGAACGGCTGGTGATCGCCCCAGAACACCACGACTACCTTGCGGTCGAGTTTGCTCAGGGCGTTGAGGAAGTAACGCAGCGCCTGATCGGACTGCTCAATGCACGAGACGTACTCGTCGACATCGGACAGCGTGCCGTCCTCGATGGTCTTGGTGTCCAGGTCGGTCGTGTCGATGTTCAGGTGCATCTGCTTGTCGGCCGGCAGCAGGCCCGTGTCGTAGCCCGAGTGGTTCTGCATGGTCACGTCGAAGATAAACTGCGGATCGGCGTTCTGGTCGAGCAGCTCAAGAATCTTGTCGTAGGTCGCCTGGTCGGTCACCATACCGCGCAGGGTGTCGGCTCCCTGGAAGTCGTTGATGGACAGGAACCGGTCAAAGCCAAAGTCCTTGTACACGTTCTCGCGGTTCCAGTTGGTTGCGTGGTTGGGGTGCATGGCCGTGGTGGAATATCCGAGCGACTTGAACTGCTCTGCCAGGTTCCCGGTCGTTTCCATGTTGTAGATGGTGTAGGGGTACACGCCCGAGCCCAGGTTGGCCATGGAGTTGCCGGTCATAAACTCAAACTCGGTATTGGCGGTGCCGCCGCCGTAGGCGCTCACGTAGAGCTTGCCGCGGCTGAGGCAGTTGGACAGGTTCTTAAAGTACTGCGGGCCTTCGTAGCCGGCGCGCATGTTCTGGTAGATCGAAAGATCCGAGAAGGTCTCGTTCATGATGGCGATGACCGTGGGCTTCTCGCTGTCGAACTGCTCCTTTGCGGCGGCGCGCTCGTCGCTCTTGGCGGCGTCGGACTTGTCGTAGGCCTTGGCGTACTTTTTGAGCGTGGCCTTGGCATCGTCGACGGAGTAGTCGGCGGGTTTGGGCGGCTTGATGGACTGCGCCGCGCTAATGAAAGCGGGCAGGTAGCCCTCGCGCCAGTAGCTCTCGAGCGGGCGCCAGGTGTAGACGGTGATGCCGAGGGTGTTGTAGTAGTCGATAAGCGTGACGTGCGCGGTCACACCGCCCAGGCACAGCACGGCCACGAGCAGGTTGGTGAGCAGCATGCGCTTGGCGTTGGCGGCATCCTTCTGGCGGTGCGGTGCAACCAGGCCGGCGTACTCGCACAGCAGCATGGCGATGGCGGTAAAGCCCATGGACAGCACACAGAACAGCGAGATGGAGAAGGTGTAGCCGGTGCCGGCGACCGCGGCGGCGGTGGAGATGGCCGAAAGGTCGCCCGGCTGGATGGGCATGGATTTAAACGTGATGACGAAGAACTCGGCAATGCCCAGGAAAAAGAGGGCAAAGGCCAGGACCGCGGGAGCTGCGCCGTGGCGCTGGAACAGGAAGAACAAGCCGATCATGAGCACGGTGATGATGGCCCACTCGAGCAGGATGCACAGGGGGTAGACCCAGGTAAAGTCGTGGTTGGACGAGACCTCCATGCCCAGCAGCGCAAAGACGCCGGCGAGCAGCAGGCACAGGACGGCGGCGACGAGTGGTTTGCCCACAAAGGCGCCGCGCAGGCGGGCGAGCTTGCCGGTGGGGGCGGGGGCGTCGGGCTTGGCGAACGCAAAGACGCGCGGGGCGATGCGATCGCGGGCGATGCTGGCCCAGGCGCATCCGGTGAGGATGGCGTTGGTCAGGATGAGCATCACAAAGGCGAGCGGCTCGTTTTGGGCGACGAGGCCAATGGCGCCCCAAATAGTCAAAAAGACCTGGAACAGGCCGAAGACGACGCTCCACCCAAGAGCGCTTTTGGCAACGGTGCCCGACTGAGCGCGAATGGCCTTGGCCTCGCGCAAGACAAGGTAGACGGTCGCCGCAAGACCGACGAGCGAGATGGCGGCAGCGAACATGCTGAGACTCCTCACAAACTAAAACCTACGAAAGCGGGGGTTTACCCGATTGTTACTAAGATATGCGCTGCAATTGGTGGCTGCGCACAACAACCAGCCATATTAACGCGCACGTGTGGCGGTGTGGCGCAATGGAGTGGCGACCTGCGCGATAATGGACGGGAATTACACGGAAACGTAAAGGCTTCTTAAAGAATTAGCGAGGATGAGGCGATGAACGAGCAGGTTTGCACCAAGGCTGTGGATACGTGCGGCTATCCGGTCGAGACGACGGGCAATGCGGTGCTGGACACGTTGGAGCACCGTTCCTCCACGCGTGCCTTCGCGCGTGATGACGATGACCGTCCCGTGGCGGTGACCGACGAGCAGCGCGCGGCGATTCTGCATGCGGCGAGTCGTGCGCCGTCGGCGGGCGCCATGATGATGTATTCCATCGTGAGCATCCGCGAGCAGGCAACGCTCGACCGCCTGGCCGACCTGTGCGACCACCAGCCCATGATCGCCAAGGCGCCCTGGGCACTAATATTTGTGGTCGATTATGCCAAGTGGATCGATCTGTTTGAGCACGTGGGCTGCTTTGAGCCCGAGTTTGTCGAGCGCACGGGTAAGGCGCCCCGCCGCGCGCCGGGTTTGGGCGACTTTGCCATCGCGGCCCAGGACGCCGTGATCGCCGCGCAAAACGCCGTGGTTGCCGCCGAGGCTCTGGGCCTGGGGAGCTGCTATATCGGTGATATCGTCGAGAATGCCGAGGAAGTTGCCGAGCTGCTCGATCTGCCGCCCTATACCATGCCGCTGTCGATGCTCATCATCGGCACGCCCCGCAAGGAGCGCCCGGCTATTGCGCATCCCGTGGTGAACCTGGTGCACGAGGAGCGCTACTGCCGCGCCGATGCTGCGACCATGGACGCGCAGGTGGCCGAGATGGACGCGATGTTCCGTCCGCATGCCCGCGAGGTAGGCGAGCGCGTGGTGGATATCTACACCCGCAAGCACACGAGCCCCTTTATGGCCGAGATGAGCCGTTCCATGGAGTGGTGGTTCAAAAACTGGCTCGGCAAGTAACGAATGCGGCGATGTGACAAAGGGACAGTCCCTTTGTCACATTCCATATCGCCGAGGTGGCCTAAAGGCCGTATAAATGTTTATTTAGCTGGGAAAACAGTGCATTAAAACATGGGCCGATTACCTATAATCCCTTCGAACATTAAAGTTGGGAGGAAACCGGCTTATGGAACAAAAGGCCAAGGAGGCAGCCTCGCACGCTGCGATTCCTGTGAGCATCTCGGCGATGCTCGTCACGCTGGGCGTGGTGTACGGCGATATCGGCACCAGCCCTATGTATGTAACCAAGGCGCTCGTCGCCGGCAACGGCGGCATCGGAAGCGTCACGGAGGAGTTCGTGCTCGGCGCGCTCTCCCTTGTCGTGTGGACGGTCACGTTGCTGACCACCATCAAGTATGTGCTCATCTCGCTGCGCGCCGATAACCATGGTGAGGGCGGCATCTTTGCCCTGTACAGCCTGGTCAAGCGCTGCGGCAAGTGGCTTATCATCCCCGCCATGCTGGGTGGCGCCGCGCTTCTCGCCGACGGCATCCTGACGCCGGCCGTTACCGTTACCACGGCCATCGAGGGCCTGCGCACCATCCCGGCGGTCCATGCCGTGCTGGGCGATGACCAGGGTCGCGTCGTCGCCATTACGCTCGCCATCATCATCGCGCTCTTTTTGGTGCAGCGCATCGGTACGGCCAAGATCGGTCACGCCTTTGGCCCCATCATGACGCTGTGGTTCCTGTTCCTGGGCGGCACGGGTCTGTTTTTTGTATTCCAGCACCCCGCCGTGCTGCTGTGCCTCAACCCGCTGCGCGGCATCGCCTTTTTGCTGAGCCCCAACAACCACGCGGGCATCATGATTCTGGGCAGCTGCTTCCTCGCCACCACCGGTGCCGAGGCGCTCTACTCCGACATGGGCCACGTCGGCCGCGGCAACATCTACGCTACCTGGCCATTCGTTAAGTGCTGCCTGCTGCTGTCCTATATGGGTCAGGGCGCTTGGCTTATGAACAACGCTGCCAACCCCGAGCTCATGGGCATTGCCGACCTCAACCCGTTCTACCAGATGCTCGCCCCGGGCCTGCGCCCGTTTGCCGTAGGCCTTTCCACCGTCGCGGCCATCATTGCCTCGCAGGCGCTCATCACCGGCGCGTTTTCGCTGGTGTCCGAGGCCAGCCGCCTGGACCTTATGCCGCACATGCAGGTCTTCTACCCTGCCGAGACCAAGGGCCAGCTCTACATCCCCATGGTCAACAACGTCATGCTTGTCGGCTGCGTCATCGTGGTGCTGCTGTTCCAGAACTCGGCGCATATGGAAGCCGCCTACGGCCTTGCCATTACGCTGACTATGATGTGCACCACGCTGCTGCTCTTCTTCTACCTGCACGAGGAGCGCAAGCTCAAGGTTGCTCCGTGGATCTTCGCGGCCTTCTTCCTTTTGCTCGAAGGCTTCTTCTTCGTGAGCTCGCTCACCAAGTTCTTCCACGGCGGCTACTTCACCATCCTCATGGCTGCACTCATCATGGGCATTATGGTGTGCTGGTACAACGGCACGGCGGTCGAGCAGCGCCAGTTTACGCTGCTGCCGCTGCGCAGCTACCTGCCGCAGCTCAAGCGCCTGCGCGACGACGATCGCTATGAGCGCATGAGCGACAACGTCGTGTACCTGACCAAGGACACCCATACCGACTACATCGACCGCGATATCGTCTATTCGATCTTGGACAAGCATCCCAAGCGTGCTCACGCCTGGTGGTTTGTGAATGTCGAGACCATGGACGAGCCGCATACCTTTGCCTATTCGGTCGAGACGTTCGGCACCGACTACGTGTTCCGCGTGCATCTGTACTTGGGCTACAAGATCAACCAGCGCGTCAATGCCTATCTGCGTCAGGTTGTTCAGGACCTGGCTGCCACCGGCGAGCTGCCGCCGCAGACGCATGACTACTCGGTCTACAAGGATCCGGGTAACATCGGCACGTTCAAGTTCGTCCTGATCCGTAAGCTTCTGGCGCCCGAAAGCGATGTGGAGCCCAGCGAGCGTACGGCCATCACGCTCAAGTACATCATTCGCCGCGCCGCCGGCACGCCCGCGCGTTGGTACGGTCTGGAGAACTCCAACGTGAGCTTTGAGTACGTGCCGCTGTTCACCAAGTTCAAGGCCGTGAACAAGATGCAGCGCCTGGCTCCCAACGAGCGGCCGTAGTCGACGCTCGAGGTTTGTCTGCGAACGGGCGGGCTTGTAATGACGGAGATTGAGTCCTGGGAGGAAACCATGGATGCAAAGGTGCTTGACGGTTGCGATCTTGCGACCGAGCTGGTGCGTGAGGTACGCGCCGATGCTGCCGAAGATCGGTTCTTTACGAATCGGGCCAACATGGACATGGCCGACCGCGTGATTTCGATCGTGGTGACGGTGCTTGTCGCGGCGTGCGTGTGCGCACTGCTCGCGCACGTGCTGTTTGTCTAACGACCGCAGGTTGCAAAGGCTTTACACTTGGAACCACCACAAGGGGAAACCACCACAAGGGTGCCTGTCCCCTTTGTGGTGGTTTTTGTTTTTGAGAGAGGGGCGGGACGCTGATGGACGTCCGTACGGACGGCGATATTGCCGATAGCTTTTGGTGGCGGCGCACAACGCTGACGCGCCGCACTCCTCTGTATGACGCCTGCGTATCGGTGGGGCTGCTGGTCGCGGCGACGATTGTGGGCGCGCTGCTCGACCATCCGGGTCTCGCGCCGAGCATCATGATCGTCTATGTGTTCGCCGTTCAGCTGTGCGCATTCTTTACCTGGAGTCGCCTGTATTGCTTGCTGAGCTCGGCTGCCGCCGTGGCGCTCTACAACTTTTTGTTTGTCGACCCGCGCTACTCGCTGTCGCTTATCGACCGCGGCTATCCCGGCATGTTCTTCATCATGTTCGTGGTTTCGCTTGTGTCGAGCTCGATTGCGTTGGCCCTGCGCCGCGCCTTGGCACAGGCTGCCGCCAGCGACCGCCGCACGCATATGGTGCTCGAGACCAACCGCATGCTGCAGCGGTGCGCCGATCAGCATCAGATCGTTCACGCCATGGCCACGCAGCTGGCGCGTCTTTCGGGCTGTCCGGTTGTGTGGTACAGCGCCGACGCCGAGGGCGATGACCTGCTGCCGCGTGCGACGTACACAGCCGTGGGCGATGCCGCCCCGGTGCACGAGCTGGCGCCGCAGATGCCGCCGCGGCTCTCGGCGTCCGCCTATGTGGGAACGCCGCTTGACGCCACGTTTGGCGGATCGGCGTTCTATGGCATCTACCTGACGGTTCGCACGGGCGACGGCTTCGTGCGCTCGGGCGACCCCGCCTCGGTGGTGGGCGTGCTGGCTATCGTTGCCGAGCCCGATGTGCTAACACACGAGGAACGGACACTTGCCGATGCCATCGTGAGCGAAGGCGAGCTGGCACTCGATCGCGCCCGCGCCATGGAGGCCCGCGAGGAGGCGGCGGTGCTCGCCAAAAACGAGCAGCTGCGCGCCAACCTGCTGCGCTCCATCTCGCACGATTTGCGCACGCCGCTCACCAGTATTTCGGGCAATGCCGACGTGCTGCTCGACCAGGGCTCGACCGGCACCGCGGTGCTCGATGCCCAGACGCGCCGCGGCCTGCTTCTATCCATTCGCTCGGATGCGCTGTGGCTCAACGCCACTGTCGAGAACCTGCTCGCCATCACCAAGCTCGAGGGCGGCGGCATGCATCTATCGACTACGCTCGAGCTCATGGACGATATCGTCGAGGAGGCGCTGCGCCACGTGAACCCTGCCGTGCGCGAGCACGACCTTAAGGTGGTGGCGTGCGATGAGCCGGCGCTCGTCAATGTCGATGCGCGCCTGATGGTGCAGCTGGTGGTCAATCTGGTGAACAACGCCATCACCTATACGCCCGCAGGCTCGCATATCGTGATTTCGATTAGCGTCGACGATGGGCACGTGACGTGCTCGGTGGCCGATGACGGGCCGGGTATTGCGCCCGAGGACCGCGAGCGGATCTTCGAGTCGTTCTATACCGCCAACCACGGTCTTGCCGACAGCCACCGCAGCGTGGGCCTGGGTCTTTCACTCTGCCGCTCCATTGCGTTGGCACATGGCGGTAGCATAGAGGTTGCCGCGGCGGACCCGCACGGCTCGGTCTTTACGATTGAGCTTCCCGTCGCCGACGTTTCGTTTGATAAGGAGTAGCGCTGTGCCGAACTCTGCCGTAAAACCGCTCATCTTGGTCGTTGAGGACGACCCCGCCGTTCGCAACTTAATCGTTGCCGCGCTCGAGGCGCACGGCTTGCGTCATATGGCCGTGGAGACCGCCCATGCCGCCATCGCCGCCGCCTCATCGCAGACGCCGAGCATCGTGCTTCTCGATTTGGGCCTGCCCGATATGGACGGCGTCAAGGTGGTGGAGTCGGTGCGCACATGGTCGGGCATGCCGATTATTGTGGTCTCGGCGCGCAGCGAGGACGCGGACAAGATCCGCGCACTCGATGCCGGCGCCGACGACTACCTGACCAAGCCGTTTTCGGTCGAGGAGCTGCTCGCGCGCATTCGCACGACGCTCAGGCGCCTTTCGTATGCGCAATCGGGCGGCGTTGCCTCCGAGGGCACGTTCGATGCCGGTGAGCTGCATATCGACTTTGATGCCGGCATTGCCACGATGGATGGCGAGGAGCTGCATCTGACGCCGATTGAGTACAAGCTCTTGTGCCTGCTGGCACATAACGCCGACAAGGTACTAACGCACCAGTTTATCCTGCACGAGATTTGGGGCACGGCAACTAAGAGCGACCTGGCGAGCCTGCGCGTCTTTATGGGCACGCTGCGCAAGAAGATCGAGTCCGACCCCGCGCATCCGCGCTATATCCAGACGCACGTGGGCATCGGTTACCGCCTGGTCACCCAAGGGTAGGACGGCGTCCGCCATCCCACTATGAGTTGCGGTGAAATACGGTCTATATTTGCCTAATTCCAGGTAAAACAGTCCGTATTCCACCGCAACTTTGTTATTTGCCCTTGGGCTTGCTGGCGTAGAACTTCTTCTTTTTGGACTTGCCGGCAGGGGAGGGTTTGCCGGCAAAGTTTGATTTGCCGTTGCCGGCCTGCGTGGGCGCTGCTGCACGAGGCTTGCGCGCCTCGGGGTTGCGCAGCTCTTCGGTTCGCTCGGCAATCTCCTCGGCGCTAAAGCCGATCTCGGCCATGGCGTCCTCGATGGGCAGTCGGCGCACGATATAGCAGTGGTGCACCTTCTGGTTGCGCGCGAAGTCCTCGGGGATGGTCTGTGCCGTAATGTCCTCCAGCACGACGCCCGCGCGCGCGAGCTTGCGCGTTTCGGGGCGGAAGCCGCGCAGGTTGCAGCTAAAGATGGCATGTCCGCCCTGTGCAAGCAGGCGAGATACGCCGGCCAAAAGCTCAACATGGTCGCGCTGGACATCCCAGGTGCGGCGGCCCATCTTGGACGAGTTCGAGAACGTGGGCGGGTCGACAAAGATCAAGTCCCAGCGGTTGCGCGTCTGGCGCTGGTCGCGAATCCAGGCGAGCACGTCGTCGCGCACAAAATGATGCTGCGGACCAACAAAGCCGTTCTGGCGCATATTGCGCTCGGCCCAGTCCAGGTAGGTGTTGGAAAGGTCGACTGTCACGGTTTCCTCGACGCCGCCGTCGGCCGCATAGCAGGTGGCGGTGCCGGTATAGGCGAACAGATTGAGGAAGCGGCGTGCCTGTTTGGCGTGTTCGCGCACCAGGTTGCGGGTGACGCGGTGATCCAAGAAGATGCCCACATCCAGGTAGTCGTCAAAGTTGACGGCAAAGGTGAGCCCGCCTTCTTCGATGAGCGGCAGACGCCGGCGCGCGATGTTGGCGCGCTCGCCCGATCCGCCCTTGCCGGCGCCCTGCTTGCCGTACTGCGAGCCGCCACGCGAACGCATGCGGGCCTTGGCGTGCACATGCTCGGCCGGAACATCAAGGATGCGCGGCGCGATGGCCAAGATGTCGAGCATGCGGGCCTGGGCCAGCGCGGGGTCGATGGTCTTGGGCGCGGCGTATTCGGCGATGACGAGCCAGCGGCCCGGCGTCTGCGGGCAACCCTCGTACAGGTCGATGGCAGCGGAGTAGTCGGGCAGGTCGGCATCGTAGACGCGATAGCAGCTCACGCCCTCGCGCTTGGCCCACTTGCGGCGCAGACGGGCATTCTTGCGCAGGCGGTTGGCGAACTGCTCGGACTCCGGGATGAGCACGGGCAGCGGCTTGCCGTCGCCCAAGTCGAGCGTGGCGGCAGGTTCGGGCATGGAGGAAGCGGCGGCTTCGTCGTTGGCTTCGTTGGCATCCGCAACCTCGGCCTCGGTATCCGCGCTGGTCGCAGCCTCAAACGCTGCAGCGGCGTGGTCGAGTGAGGGCCAAACCTCAAGAGCCGCCTCCTCGTTATTGGGCATGACGGCGATCGAGCGCTCGGGCTC
>OLNY01001163.1_pt1 | contig 21852 bp, 24 predicted proteins | sample 1671981 | NCBI WGS metagenome assembly OLNY01 (sample SAMEA3136632, study PRJEB25190) | human gut metagenome | biome: human gut; feature: human-associated habitat; material: faeces | place: Austria | collected 2013
GTCTGACCATGAAGAGTAACAGCGACAACTTCCGCCAGAGTTCTATTCAGGGTGTCATGAAGCGTATTAAGGCCAAGGGAGCAACAGTTATCATTTATGAGCCTACGCTGAAAAATGGGGATACGTTCTTTGGCAGCCGTGTTGTTAATGATTTAGAGAAGTTCAAAAAACAGAGCCAGGCGATTATTGCAAATAGATATGATAGTTGCTTGGATGATGTGAAGGACAAGGTTTATACAAGAGATATTTTCCAGAGGGATTAATGGAGACGATAGAATGGCGCAGAAAGGAGAACAGACAGTGATAAGAATTTTACAAGTTGTAAATGACATGCATCGCGCTGGGTTGGAAACGATGTTGATGAATTATTATCGGAATATTGATCGTGAGAGAGTTCAGTTCGACTTTCTGACGCACCGACCAGAGAAAAGCGATTACGATGATGAAATTGTTAGCCTTGGAGGTAAGGTTTACTATGCTCCGAGATTGTATCCACAGAATTATCCGGCATATTTCAAATATATGAAGCAATTTTGGGCGGAGCATCCGGAGTACAAAATCGTTCATTCACATATTGACTCCATGAGCTATCTCCCTCTTCTAACAGCGAAGAAGGCAGGTGTACCTGTGAGAATTGCTCACAGCCATAACACCTCTATTGACAAGGATTTTAAGTATATTCTGAAGCAACTGTTCCGATATGGTATTAACTCTGTTGCTAACTATCACTTAGCGTGTGGATTGGAAGCTGGACGGTTTTTATACAGAAATGATGATTTCAAGGTTATTCCGAACGCGGTTGATGCTGAGCAGTTCTATTTCAATGCAGATGTCAGGGCTGATAAGAGAAAAGAATTGGGCCTCACAGCTCAGTTTGTTATCGGACATGTTGGGCGTTTGTCTTATCAGAAAAACCATGGGTTCCTACTGAAAATTTTTGCTGAAATTGTCAAAAAAGAACAGAACGCGATTCTGCTGCTGGCAGGCACCGGCGAAAAGGAGCAGGAACTTAGAGCGTTGGTCGAGCAGCTTGCATTGAACAACCAGGTGGTGTTTCTTGGCAATAGGAGCGATGTCGCAGAGCTTTATCAGGCCATGGATGTTTTTGTGTTACCATCCCGCTTTGAAGGAATTCCAGTGGTGGGTGTCGAAGCTCAGTTCGCGGACTTGCCATGTGTTTTTTCTGATAAGGTTCCCAGCGAAGTCGCATTCAGTGAGAAAGTATGTTTTCTTCCATTGAGTGATTCTCCGGAAGCGTGGGCTAATCGAATTATTGCGTGTAGAGGGCAGGAAAGAAGTTCTGACCGGAATGAAATTGTAAATAGCCATTATGATATCAAAACTGCGTACAAAATTTTGCAGGATTACTATCTTGCCTTTTGATTGGCATTTGCAATATTTTACGAGGAGGGAATAAAAGTGATTGCTGTGCATGCGGGGCTTGCCTGAATGTCTGTTCCAAAAGTGCGATCTCAATGAAACCGGACGCGGATGGATTTTTGTATCCTGAAATCGATCCCAACAAGTGTGTGGAATGTGGCGTCTGTAAGAGAGTTTGCAAGTATAAAACATCAGACTTGAATGCTGTTGAAAGTACATACGCTGTGACAAATAGAGATGAGAAGCAAATTATGAAGGCTGCTTCCGGTGGCTTGTTCTCAGCAGCGGCTTCAGCTATCTTGTCGGATGGTGGGTGTGTGTTTGGTGCGACATTAACATTTGATAGCGGTCACCCCGATACACATCACATCATGGTTGAGAATAAAGAGGAACTTTGGAAGCTGCAAGGATCGAAGTATGTGCAGAGTCGGATTGGCAGGACATATCAGCAGGCAAAGGAATGCCTGCAGAATGGGCGAACGGTTCTCTTTTCTGGTACACCGTGCCAGATAGCTGGCTTAAAAAGCTATTTGGGGAAAGTGTATGAGAACCTTTATACAATGGACCTCATTTGCCATGGCGTTCCCTCTGCCGAATTCTTTGATGGTTATATTCAAGAGCTGAATAAGAAATATCGTGGCAAAGTAACAGAGTATAAGTTCCGCGATAAAACAAAAGGTTGGGGGATGAATACTGCCTTTGAGATTGTTCGCGGGGATAAGAAGACGACGATTTTTAAAACTGCAAAAGTTCAGTCATATCTTTCGCTTTTCTATGATTGTAAAATATTTCGAGAAAACTGCTACAGCTGCCCGTATGCCGGCTCAAGCAGAGTTGGAGACATGACAATTGGGGACTATTGGGGTATTGAAAACGAACATCCTGAGTTGGATCATACACAGTTTGTCGAAGTGCTTCCGAATACAGGAACCAGCAGCCAAAATCGGAGTATTTTAGAATTGACTGGACTGACAGATAGAATCGTTCGAGATTTGAATGATTTTTCATATATCGATCAGGAGATTGATTTTAAGGAAGCGAATGAAAAGATTGGTACAAGTAGAATAGAATCCATTCGGATTTTAGAGGAAATGCTGGAAGAGCAGATTGAAATTTGACCGTAAGGATAGTGGAGGATGAACGAATGAATATAGCTATTATATCTCACAGTGCCGGTGGTGGTGGAGCAGAACGTGTGGCTGTTAATTTAGCAAACCATTTATTGAACGAGAACGAGGTGTTTTTCTGTGCCGTACATTCAGATAGAAGGGAATATTATTTGGATCCGAAAGTTCAATATGATTATATAGGAACAGAAAGAGGCGGATTTAGAGGGCAGCTATCTATTGCTATTAATCTGAGAAAATACATAAAGAAAAATAATATAGAAGTCATGATTTCTTTAGATATTTCAGTTGAGGGTATTTTCTTAATTGGCAATAAAAAACTTTTTAAAATATATTCCTTGCGGAATGATCCGACAAAGTTCTTTAATAGTGGGCTTAAAAAGATCCTTAGAAATTTAGTGTATTGGGATGCGGATAAAATCGTATTTCAAACCCCAGATGCCAGAGATTATTTTTGCCAAAAGATCCGTGAACATGGAGTCTTGATTCCCAACCCTGTGAAGAGCGGATTACCCTACTGGATTGAAGAAAAACACCGAAAAGAAGTTGTGGTTGCATGCCGTCTTGCCAAACAAAAGAACCTTTTTATGCTATTGGACGCATTCCGTATTGTTTGGAAAAAGCGGCAGGACTATAAACTTTCGATTTACGGAGAAGGGGAGCTGAAGGAAGACCTTGTGAGGTACGCTGAGCAGTTGGGCATTTCGGAGGCGGTGAAATTTCACGGTTTCTCCAGTGAAATTCACAAAATTATGGCCGAATCGGCTATTTATGTTTCTTCCTCTGACTATGAAGGTATTTCGAATTCCATGTTGGAAGCGTTGGCAATTGGAATTCCAGTGGTATGCACGGATTGCCCGGTAGGTGGCGCTAGAATGTATATTCGTGACGGGAGAAATGGTTATTTGATTCCTGTAGGAGATGCGGATGTGATGGCTGATCGTATGCTCGCCTTAATGGAAGACAAAAAACTTGGAGAATCTTTTTCTAAAGAGTCTGTTAAAATTCGTGAAGAACTCACAGACGATAGAATCTTTGGTATGTGGAAAGCGTTGCTGGTTCGATAAGTTTCTCCGTAATTTGATTGAATGCGAGATCAAACTGGATTGTCTTTGTGAAAATTGAAGCAATCGGAAAAGGAGAATGGAATGAAAATTAGAATTAACAAATCGGCGATTACACAATATTTATTGATATACCTCATGTTCATAATTCCTGGAAGTTGTTTGTTTGCAAAGTATTGGACAGGAACTATGAAGTATTATGTGTTACTTATAGTATATGCTGCCTTGATTGCTTTTAAGAACAAATATCGATCTCGGTATTCGATTTGCTTTCTTTTATTATTGTTGTTCTTTACTGTATTTTCTAGATTATTGGTTGGTGGTGTAGGACTTTCTGCGTGGTGCCAGTTTGCTGTGTGTATTCTTAGCACACAAATTGCTATTTGTTGTGATAGAGAAAATTTTTTAAATAGATGGATTAAAACTGTTGAATTTTTTGCAGCAATTAGTATTGGGTTTTGGGCCGTCTTTTATATTGCCCCGAATTTAGTCAACCTTTGGCCGGCTCAATCTTATGATACTCAGGCGCTGGGAACAGCAGGATGGGAAACATATTGGCATGGTAAAGGAGTACTTCTGTATAGCTACTTGGAAATTCATCCCACAAGAAATTGTGGCATTTTCACTGAACCAGGAGTCTATCAGATTGTTTTGAACATGGCATTGTTTGTGTTACTGTTTTGGAAAGATAAACTCTCTTTTGCAGCGGAAAGACAATATAGAAGATGCTTAAATATAATCTTAATAGGAATTATTACAGCTCAATCGACGACAGGTTATTTGGGATTGGTCCTCATCTTGTTTTTCTTTTATTTTACTCATCAAGAACATGAGGTGAGCCGAGTTAAATTTTACTTAATGGGATTGGTTTTTATTGCTCTCGTTGTTTTATTTGTAGATTATGCAACAAGAGCAAATGATAGTATTTTGTATAAACAGATTATCGAAAAACTATTTGGATCTTCTGGTAGCGGTTTTGATGTCTCATCGGGGACAGGCCAGTATAGATTAGGAACTATGATAATTAGTCTTGCAACCGTTTTTCAGCATCCATTGGGAGTAGGATATGACGCGTTCTATGCAGCACGAAATGCTTATGGAAGTGGTTTAGTAGCAGCAAGTCTTTTAGCTTATGCTGCTGTTTATGGGATTATCCCATGGTTGATAGTTCTTGGAATGATATTTACGCCGGTGTTTAGATATCAAAGAAGAGCAGTTGCATTTTTGTATGTTTTGCTATTTGTAAATACTACTTTGGCACAAACAGATTTGATATATCCGGCATTTTTCATGATTCCAATGTATCTGGTAGCAACTAAGAATATGAGGAGGTGACAATAACCGATGAAGAAAACTCTTATGATATGCTCTAACGAAAATGCGTACTATTTTGATCATGTCCATATTCCGGGATTATCAATTAGAGGACTCTTTAAGAACCACGCTGAGTTAAATAATCCTGTACTCAAATTTCTCAGAAAAGCGAAATCGAGATGGACATGTTTCTTTTATCAGGATTGGTTCAAAAATATTGATTCATATGAAAAAATAATTGTATTAGATGTGGCTTTTTCCTATGATTCTCAACTTCTACGAAATATTGCACAGAAAGCTACGAATTCGAAGTTGTATTTTTATTCTTGGAATATAGCAAAGGATGAATCAAAATTTGAAATTACTTATAATGCGGTAAAGGATTCCGGATTTCAGTTTTATTCATACGATAGAGGAGAGTGCGAAAAGTATGGTTTGAAGTTCAATACAATCATGTATGATCGAACCTTGACTTTGCAGATAGCTCAAGAACAATATGATACTTTGTTCCTTGGATATTTAAAAGACAGGAAGGAAGATATTTTATCGTTATACGATATGTTTACTTCTGCAGGATTAACCCCAAGATTTGTTATTGTTAGCAATGGAGAAAGAAAAGAAAAATTTCCATTTGACTATCGAGATGATTATGTAGGGTACTACGATTATTTAAAGATGGTCGGAACCAGTCGTGCCATATTAGATATCGCGCAACAGAAACAAGATGGATATTCGATGAGAGTGATGGAGGCAATTTTTTTTAATAAAAAACTTGTTACAACGAATACTGCGGTTAAACAATCAGTATTTTATGACGAAAATAACATCTTCATTGTTGACGTAAAAACAACTACTGCGGATGAACTTCAAGCTTTCTTTGCAAAGCCTTTTAGAAACTACAGTGACGAAGTTCGAGAATATTATTCCATAGAAGCGTGGGTTGACCGCTTTACCGAGTAGATTTTGAAAGGAGCAGACTGTGTTTTCGGATATAAAGAAAAAAATTCGTAGAAAGATAGAATTATACAATTTTAAGAGAAATCATAGAGGTTTGTATGTCGATGCTTCTTTACAGCTTCGGCTTCCCAAGTATATTTCATGCGGTTCCAATATCGCGATAGGAGAGAATAGCAAACTCTTGTGCTGGGATTCTTACAATGGTAAGGAATTTGAGACTTCTCCCTCAATTATAATTGGATCTGGGGTATGTATAACGCGGAACCTGACGATTCAATGTGCTAATAAAGTTCAAATCGGTGATAATGTGCTGATAGCGTCTGATGTTTTCATCATAGATTATAATCATGGAAATTCACCACTTACAAAGAATTACCTAGATAATCCCTTAAATATTTCGGGGGGGGGCGTAACAATTGAGAATGGGGTTTGGATTGGGAATAATGTTATTATTCTTCCAAATGTAACAATAGGGGAAAAAAGTATAGTGGGTGCTGGTTCTGTAGTAACGAAAAGTATTCCTGCATACTCAGTTGCAGTAGGGAACCCGGCTCATGTTATTAAGCATTTTGATTTTGAGGCTAATATATGGATAGAGGATTAGAATGAACAAAATATTAGATAAAATAAAGAATTTGCCCATCGGAGTAAAAGCGGCAGCAGTGTATACCTTGGCATCTGTTTTTTCAAAAGGGCTGGCAATTATCACAGTACCAATTTTTACGAGAATCATGTCTACTTCTGAAATTGGTGTAGTTAATTTATATAATTCGTGGAATTCCATGTTGAATGCAGTAGTGACGCTTTCATTAACGTCTGGAGGTTATTCTGTCGCATTAAAAGAGTTTGGAAAAGAGAGAGATCAATATCAGTCATCGGTATTATCATTAACGTCTTTTGTTGCGTTAATTGTTGCTTTGATTTATATAGTATGTCCGTCTTTTTGGAATGGACTGACCGGTCTGTCAACAGATTTAATGGTCTTGATGCTGATTGGTTTTTTTGTAGCCCCAGCATATGATTTTTGGCTTGCAAGACAGCGATATGAATATAAATATAAACTTGTGGGCAGTTTAACAGCTATTACAGCTCTTCTTGCATCGTTATGTGGTGTAATGATTGTGCTTCACATGAACGCTAAGGAACTGTCTGATGTGGCGAATGGACGACTCTATGCATCGAATATCGTATCTTATATTGTTTACGGAATTTTGTGGTTTATCATTATTTTTAGAGGGAAAACATTTTTCAATAAGGAATATTGGAAATTCTCCTTACAATTGAGCATTCCTTTGATTGGATATGCCTTAGCTGCACAGGTTCTTAGCGTATCGGATCGGATGATGATTAGCAGAATGGTGGATAATAGTGCAGTTGGAATTTATAGTACTTTGTATACCGTTAGTTCGATATCTTTACTAGTATGGAGTGCGATAAATGCTTCTTTTATACCATATCTGTATCAAAATATTGATTCAGATAAGAATGAAATAAAGAAATATTCACTTTTGCTTATGGGCGCTTATGCGATTGTGGCTGCATTATTAACATTCTTTGCTCCTGAAATTGTAAGAACATTAGCTACTGAGGAATATTATGAAGCGATTTATATTATGCCACCTATTGCTGGCGGTGTCTTTCTGACATGCGTATCCAATATGTACTCGAATATTATGATTTACTATAAGAAAACTCAATATATTATGTATGCTTCGATAGCTGCGGCAGCTACCAATGTTGTTTTGAACTATTTTTGTATTGCGAAATTTGGTTATATGGCTGCGGCATATACTACTCTGGTTGCGTATATCGTATTAGCTCTTGGAGAGGCAGTTTGTGCTCATGTGGTATGTAAAAAAGAGAGAGGTGCCAACTACGAGGTATACAACGATAAAGCGGTTGGACTGATGGCGGTTATGGCCATTCTACTATGCTTGAGCGGATTAATTTGGTATCAGTATGCTGTTTTAAGATATGGAATTATTATAGTTGGCTGTGCGGTTGGTGCCGTACTGGGATATAGAGTTATAAAAATGAGAAAGGTGAAGCAGTAATGTTATACAAGATTATAGGTGCTCTTGTTTTTCCGGCATTCTTTTGTTACCGAAACAATTCATTGCTGAAAGAGGATATGAAGCGCTACAGCGCTCCGTTTACTGGATACGAAAAGTTGATTTTTTTAATGTCGAAACATAAACCTTTTAGGTCTGTGTTTTATTATTAAAATAAGAATACAAAATGGCGGTACATAGTAAAAGTTGTTTTTCCGCCACTTCAGACAGTGGAAATCGGAGAAACTATTGGGGGGGGGTAATACATCCCGCACTCTATTGCAGTGATATCCCCTTACAAGGCCGGTAAGAATTTGTCACTGCTGCTGGGAGTTGTTATTGGTAAAAACGGGGAAGGTGACAAAAGTAAAACCAATCCTACGATTTTAGATAATGTTACCATTGGTGCAGGGAGTGTTGTGGCAAAGGATGTTTCATCGAATACAATTGTTGCTGGAAATTCTGCTCAAGTAATAAAAAAATATAATTTTGACAAAGAGATTTGGGAAAAACGAAGGAGGACTAAAAAGTGAAAGGTATCGTATTAGTCTGGGGCGCAGGTACACGTTTGTATCCCCCCCACTACGGTCACATCGAAACAATTGCTTCCTGTTTATGATAAACCGATGATTTATTATCCACTTTCAACATTGATGTTGGCAGAAATCAAAGATATTCTAATTATTTCGACATCACAGGATACTCCGCGTTATAAAGAATTGCTCGGTGATGGCCATCAGTTTAGCATCAATCTAACATAGGCTGTTCAGCCGTCGCCAGATGGGCTTGCACAGGCTTTTATTATTGGCAAGGAGTTTATAGGTGATGATACCTGCGCTATGATACTGGGCGACAATATCTTTTATGGCAATGGTTTGTTTGCACGTATGGATAATGCTAAGAGAATGGCAGAACAAGGAATTGCGACTGTATTTGGGTATTATGTAAGAGACCCGGAAAGATTTTGGGGGGTTGAATTCGATTCGGAGGGTAAAGTATTGTCCGTAGAAGAGAAGCCAAAGGCACCAAAAAGTAATTATGCAATTACCGGTCTGTATTTTTACCCTTCAGGTGTGGCATCACGTGCGGAGGGGGTTAAGCCATCTTCCAGAGGAGAGCTGGAAATCACGACTTTAAATGATATGTATCTAAAGGATAATCTGTTGAATGTTGAACTACTCAATCGGGGCTTTGCATGGCTAGACACTGGAACGATGGAAAGTTTACTGAGAGCGTCTGATTTCATTCATATGGTTGAGGAACAGCAAGGGGTTATGATATCCGCTCCTGAAGAAATTGCTTATAGATACAAATAGATAACAACGGAGCAGTTAAAAGAGGCCGCTGCGCTTTATGGAAAATCTCCTTATGGAGAGCATTTGAAGACTGTAGCGGAAGGAAAAATGAGGTGAGTATAATGAATATTATTGTAACCGGCGGCGCCGGATTTATTGGAAGCAACTTTGTATTTTATATGCTGGATAAGTACCCAGACTACCGCATTATTTGCTTGGACAAACTGACCTACGCAGGCAATTTGTCAACATTGGCTCCTGTGATGGATAACCCCAACTTCCGATTTGTGAAGGCTGATATCTGTGATAGAGAGGCAGTATATAAGCTATTTGAAGAAGAGCAGCCAGATATTGTGGTTAACTTTGCAGCAGAAAGCCATGTGGATCGTTCCATTGAAGATCCAGGTATCTTCCTGCAGACCAATATCATGGGTACTGCAACGTTGATGGATGCTTGCCGTAAGTATGGTATTACTCGTTATCATCAAGTGTCTACCGACGAGGTGTACGGTGATCTGCCTCTGGATAGACCTGATCTGTTTTTCACGGAGGAGACTCCTATTCACACTAGCAGTCCGTATTCTTCGTCTAAAGCTGCAGCTGATCTGCTGGTGCTGGCTTACCATCGTACATACGGTTTGCCGGTGACTATTTCCCGTTGTTCCAACAACTATGGCCCATATCACTTCCCGGAGAAGCTGATTCCTCTTATGATTGCTAATGCTTTGAATGACAAACCTCTGCCTGTTTATGGTGAAGGTCTAAATGTGCGTGACTGGCTGTACGTTGAGGATCACTGCAAAGCCATTGATTTAATCATCCACAAAGGACGTGTAGGTGAGGTTTACAATATCGGCGGCCACAATGAGATGAAGAATATCGACATCGTGAAGATCATCTGCAAGGCACTGGATAAACCGGAAAGCCTGATTACATATGTTACCGATCGTAAGGGTCACGATATGCGCTATGCCATTGATCCGACTAAAATTCACAATGAGCTTGGCTGGTTGCCTGAAACGATGTTTAAGGACGGCATCCAGAAGACCATCCAGTGGTATCTGGACAATAAGGAATGGTGGGAGACCATCATCTCTGGCGAGTATCAGAACTACTACGAAAAAATGTACAAAAATAGGTAAGGAGGAGTTCATATGGGACAAATTACAGTTACAAAGGCACCAATAGACGGGTTATATGTTATTGAGCCTACTGTACATGGTGATAGTCGAGGATATTTTGTTGAAACATATAACCAACACGATATGCATGAGGCCGGATTGGATATGGTGTTTGTCCAAGACAATCAGTCCATGTCACGCAAGGGCGTATTGCGTGGGCTTCACTTTCAGAAACAATTTCCGCAAGGAAAGCTAGTGCGTGTAATTCAGGGTTCTGTTTTTGATGTTGCAGTTGATTTGCGTGGGAATAGTAGAACTTATGGTCAATGGTATGGGGTAGAGTTAACGGAGAAAAATGGTAAGCAGTTCTATATTTCGGAAGGGTTTGCACACGGTTTTCTTGTACTAAGCAAAGTCGCAAAGTTTTGTTACAAGACAACTGATTTTTATCATCCTGGTGATGAAGGCGGCGTGGCATGGAATGATCCTGAAATTGGTATTGTATGGCCACAGCTTATCGGTAAATATAAAGGAAATGCATCCGCTGACGACTATCAACTCATGGATGGAACTCAGTTAAATCTAAGTGAAAAAGATCAGAAGTGGATGGGCTTAAAAGACACATTCAAATTCTAAAGGAGGAATCAAAATTGAAAATATTAGTGACTGGTGCAAATGGATATCTGGGACAGGGGATTGTAAGAAGTATCTTGAATAATGGTCATTGTGTTGTAGCTACGGATTTTAACACCCAGTTTATAGATGAGCGTGCAGAAAGAATTGTCTGCAATTTATTTGAAGTTGATAATCCGTATAGTTTCTTTGGTGAACCTGATGTGCTTCTCCATTTGGCATGGAGAGACGGGTTTGTTCACTATTCCAGTGCGCATATTGATGATCTTCCTAAGCACTATGCGTTTATTAAAAAAATGGTTGATGGAGGTATTCAACAGGTTGCTGTTATGGGAAGCATGCACGAAATTGGCTTCTTTGAGGGTAGCATAAATGAAAGCACTCCTTGTCATCCTACGACTCCGTATGGAATTGGAAAGAACGCATTACGCGACTTAACACAAATGATATGTGAGCAAAAAAATATTGTGTTCCAGTGGCTACGTGGCTATTATATTGTTGGCAATTCTAAGTTTGGCAATTCAATATTCTCAAAGATTACAGCGGCCGTAGATGAAGGAAAGACAGAGTTTCCATTTACCTTGGGTCAAAATCAATATGACTTTATTGACTACCCTGATTTCTGCGCACAGGTTGCCGCAGTAGTTGGTCAAAAAAATGAGCAAGGGATTATTAATATTTGCTCAGGTAAACCAGAAAAATTAGCAGATAGAGTTGAGCGCTTTATTAAGGAAAATGATTATAGAATTAAGCTGCAATATGGAGCTTTTCCAGATAGACCGTATGACTCCAAGGCAATTTGGGGTGATGACACAAAAATCAGAAAAATCATGGAAAACCAGGCAAATTAAACGATAGACCAGCTAATGACGCGTTTTTGCCGCGTAGAAAGGGAACTGTATCATGGGCATAATAAATAAAATATGGAAATATATAATGAAACGCCAAAACCCGATGCGGTATGCTCGCAAGATGGGCGTAGTGCTAGGTGAAAACTGCAGACTTATTGGATTACCAGATTGGGGTAGTGAGCCATGGTTGATTTCTATTGGAAATCATACAGAGGTTTCCTTTGATGTAGCTTTTATAACTCATGATGGTGCTACCTGGTGTTTTAGAGATCAAGATGAGTATAAGGGAACATTAAAATTCGGAAGAATTCGAATTGGGAATAACTGTTTTATTGGTGCCCGCAGTACGATTTTACCAGGTGTTACAATTGGTGATAATAGTATCGTGGCAGTGGGAGCGGTGGTGAATAAAAGTATACCCTCCGGAGAAGTGTGGGGGGGTACCAGCCCATTACATCATGAAAACAAAAGACTATGCAGACAAGTGTAAAGAAAATACTCCTATCTATGATTCAGAAAACTATCGGAAGAATTTTCGTGAGGAGATTAATTTGATCTGCGATAGGATGGAACATAGCATGTGAAATAAGGGATAGGGTCCGACAGCGAGGATAGTCTGGGTAATTAGGAGAATATTATTGGGTTCCATTGGGGGTCAGACCCTATGAAGAAGAAATAATTTTTTTCGAAAGAAACTATAAACGAAAATGAGAGCATAGGCTACTGGCGCTGCTTTAATAATCACAAAAATCTTTGTGGAAGGCACGTTGAGTAGGCTTCAAGGCTGCCCATGAGTATTTGGTGAACGGCGGTAAGTCCTGCATTGCTGACTTTGTGATGAAGAATACGCTGTCTGATAATGGAGGTGTGACCCGTGGTATCTGCAAGATGGATGATCAGAACAATCTGACTTAGGTTGTGGAAACCATGAACATTGTAAAGACCGTAAATGGAGCAGAGGCAGACGGCATGGGTGTGGATGTGAATTCTTTGGTTTCCATGAATATGTGGGGATTGACTCCGGAGTTCTTGGATGTGTTGGAAGAAGGTTTCAAAAAGTTCTTCAAGAAAGAAGTGCCGGGCAATCCTCTGAAAGCAGAATATTTGATTCCAATCTTTATAGGTGAATTGCTGGAGCGGGGCAAGATGTCAGTCAAGGTTTTGAAGACCAATGATACTTGGTATGGCATGACCTACCATGAGGATGTTGTAGCCGTAAAGGACAGTTTTAAGAAGATGCTGGAGAACGGCATGTACCTGGCTGACCTGTTCAGTGATTTATAAACTACGGTGAAAGAAATGATTGATTTACTTGGAAAGATCCTCACAAACATCCTGACTGCACTGTATGAGCCATTTGGATTTTCATTCCTGCTTTCCTTTTTGGCAATGTTTTTCTATCTGTATGCGTATGAGCCTATCACAGCAGGCAAAGGATGGAAGAGTGCCATAGTGACATGGTGCGTGAGATTCAAAAAGAGTGTGTTCTTTCGAAAGCTGTTCTTATTAACGTTCGTGACTTCACTTATCCTGTTCCGAACCCTGTTAAACCGTAATTTGTGGATGAATCCATTGAGCGATGTCATGGGCGGCTGGGGCATATGGGAGACAGTAGACGGCGAACAGAAGCTGACCACTGAGTGCATCGAGAACGTGATCATGATGGTGCCGTTTTCAGCAACAGTGATATTGACTTTTACAAAAAAAGATAGGAAACAGGTTGAAGAAGGTACTGTGCTTTAGCGGTAATATAGCGTTCGAGTTTTCTCTGATGATAGAAATTCTACAATTATTGCTTCGCTTAGGAACGTTCCAGCTTTCAGACATCTTCTATAACACAGTAGGTGGAGTGCTAGGCGGGTTGATGTACTATGTGATGACGAAGGTAAGGAAGCGTATATAAAACTAGATGAAATTGTGATATACGGGGAGCGGTAGCTCCCTACGTTGATTGTAATAATCACACACCTCTTTGTGGTGAGCAGCAGGCAACGTTGAAATGGCGGCTAAGTGTGAGAACGGTATTTAAATGGAGGTTATATTGTGAAGGTAACAAATAAACGCTTTGGTTTATCATATAATCCTCAAAAAGACAAGAAGAATAAAAATAAAATTATTAGACACATTGTGTGGTTTTTAATCGCATTTATTGCCATTTCATTCCTGCTAGCGTTGAAGATAGAAGCACTGATACGGATATCCATTGCAAAACTAGCTATAAATGACACGATAGACTCAACGTGGATTGGATCTTTAGCTTCATATTGGGGCGGGATTATTGGTGGAATGATTTCCGGAACACTTGCCTTTATTGGTGTGTTTTATACTATTCGCTATTATAAGGAGTCGGATGAGCAGAAGGAAAAGGCAGCAATTCAGCCGTTCCTAAATGTTACAATGGCGTTTGGTGGAAAAGCAACCTGTGGCTTTTCTTTAGGTAAAAGTAAAGAGGACAAGAAGAAACAGTTGCAAGTTAACGTAAACATAAAAAACATAGGAAATGGTTTTGCAAATACATTAGTAGTTAATACGGGTCCCAATTTTGGCGGATTGGCATTTAATAATGTTATTACGGTGGGAGAATCTATCAACTTGTTTTTCATGGTTGACGAAGATGAACTAAAAGAAGGACTTCATTTTGGAATTCAATATATTGATTCGATGAGAAATGAATATATTCAGGAATACGATATGAAGAAAGAGTATAGTGCGATTAAGATTGAATGTGGTTATCCCAGATTTTTAGAACAATTTTAAAATGGAAAGAGATCATCACCCAAGCCCAGAATGAAAGGTAGCAAGAATAAACTGAAAGTCATCAAAGACTACGCATCTCAGATTGCAGAAAAGCAGGAGACTATTGCATCCATCACCGCCAACATTGACACTTTGAAGGCTGATCTGAAAGAGAAGAAGGTTGCTTTGAAGAAGGACGAAAAAGAAGTGGCATCTCTGGAAGCAAAGAAGGCGAAGGCAGATGCTAAGGCTGCAGAAGAGTCAAAGAAAGCAGAAGTAGAATCTGTTCTGAAGAAATTGCTTGCCGAGGGCATGAGCGCGGATGAGATTCTGGAAAAGCTAAAATAAACAAGAAAAACAACAACTAAAATAAATGCCGTGTGAACAAACTGAACCACAGGAGTTCACATGGTGGGTAACCAAATAATCTAGGGGTTTTCAAGAAATATCTAGGGGTCAATTTAGAGAACTGATACCATAAGGACATTCGCCTATAGACCCCTAGATTTGTTTTCAATGATTAAAAGGATTGGCGCAATAAATTTGGATGGGGTTAGGTGAATTTGCTCTACAAGAATTTAGGGGGAGGCATATACCCAAAAACGGTTTATAGCTGATATTGGACTCGGACAACATTTTATTTAGTTGTCCGGGTCCTTTTTTTTTTAACCATTTTAACGCTTCCGTCATCCTTGTCGTTTTCAAAATCAATACCTTTTTCTAAGACCAGCATGCATCTGTTTCTGAATCTATCCCAGTTGCGATAACCATTGGCTACTTTTGTAACTAATTTGATGATCGCGTTACGATTCTCCATCAGAGCATTGTTGAGTTTTTCCGTTCTACAGTTATTTCTCCTATGTCTTTCGATATATTATAATCAGCTTTTGATATACATTATGAGTTAATGATTTCAAACTTCCAATTACTTAATTTTTTACTGAATGCCACCAGTTCTTTAATATTGCTTTCTCTAAGATGTTTGATAACTGCTTCTATGGCTTCAGGTGCTGTTTTGACTGTATTTGAAACATAAAAATCCGTGACTTCATTGATGTACTATGCGATTATAAAGGAAAGAAAATTTTTATAAAACAGAAGTGTTATGTGGTATACTGAGAGCGGTTACTCACTATGCTACTCGAAACTTCACATAACTCTTCGTGATAAGTGCTAGGTATTAATTTTATGACCTTTTGATAAGGTAAGCAATTTTTAAATTGGTTTATGAAACTAACTGTTTAGAGTGTTAGGGGGATACAAAATGCTTTCATTTGATGAGAATGGATGGTTATATCCTGATCCGTTAAAAAATATAACTCATGATATTGGCATTGTAGAGATTAATGATCTTTTGAAATTGGCTAATGAAGAAGATTGTTGGTCTGCCGGCGTAAGAGAAGTTGTAAAAAAAAGATTGGGAAAAGATAAAACTGACGTAGGCCTAGATTGGTTTGTCGAGGATTTAATGATAAAAAATACTGGAGGGACTGTTATTTCAATGCCTTTTGGTAAAGATATTATCACATTTAATAGCAATCGACATTTTTTTAGAGGGGAAAATCAACAGTGCTTGAAATCTGTGCCATCGCTACGGAGGAAACAAAAAGGAAAATAGCAAATATGAATGTGAACTTATTAAGACAATTGCTGTAATGCGGTCAATTCAATTTCTAAAATTTATATGGAAAATCGATGTTGTTCCTTTTTTGGAAGCAAAATTAAGTGATATTAACATTGATGCGTTGGCACAACAATATGATTTTGATACGTGTCTGTTGGATTTAACAAATGATTTTAGAACAGCACTATTTTTTGCAACGTGCAAATATGACTATAAAACAGATTCTTATCGCCCTTTGACAAAAAAGGATATTGAAGCAACAGAAGATTCAAAATATGGTGTAATATTTCATTCGCCTAACTGGGTGTTAGATTATTTAAATGGTGGAAGTTTTGAATGGCACATGCAGCGTTTGAATAATCCAGATAAAGGACCATATAGTTTTTATTCAGGGCAACTAGATGGAATGGCTTTTCAAATTGGCTATCAACCACTTATGAGATGTCATCATCAAAGTGGTTATACTATGCCAACGATGAATGCAATTCCATTACAGAGTGATAACAGATTTGAAAAATTAAGATTTTTACAGTCAGAAGAGTTATCTAATAGAGTCTATGAGATGATGGATAAAGGAAAGAAGATCTTTCCAGATGAAGGTATTGGAAAAGCGTTAGATATACTACGTACAATACAAAAAACAGTGATTTTTTCAGAGGATGACCTACTTTATGTATATGATTATGGTGTGGTTGATAAGAAAATATTTCCAACAATTGATATTCTTAGAAAAGCAATCACAACTTTTCAGGTTGATGGTAAATGCGTTTCAATTCAAAAGGATGAAATTGATTATCCAATCAGTCCGTCAGTTTTACAGGAAATAAATACGGAATATAACGGTCGTAATTTACTAGACATTATTGGAAATATGATTCACCAATATCCAGAACAACGTTGGTATAGAGAGCAACGTTGTATTGATATCTATGGAAAGCTGATTTGAATATTGAGAATAGTGAGTTAAAGAGGGAATGTTGTATGGAAAAACCACGATATATTGATTGGATAGTTGAAGAAAAAGGTGTTGTAATAAATAATAATATACCAATAAAATGTTATAAAATTGATTATATAGATGACGAAAGTATTCTTGATGATTGGGCATTACATATTCGAAGAAATTATATAGAAGATGAAGAACTTAAAGAAGATGCAGATGTGAATGCAATGACAGTAAAAGACTATTTGCATAATTATGTAATTCCACAAAAAGGAGAAGCATTTGGGGCGACGGCTCGTTCTGCAGATATAACAGAGATATTAATTTCTGATTTATTAGAGTTTGTTCACAATTATTCAGTACCAAGATATAAATTAAAAGATCGATTAGGAAAAAATAATTCTCAACAAGGTACGGATGTAATTGCATATAAATACGTAAATGAGGATAATACGCCAAATGAGAAAGATGAATTAGTAGCAGCAGAAGTTAAAGCTACTTTAAATAAAACAGAATATACGCCAATCAGAAATGCAATAATCGATTCAAAAAAGGATGAGCATCGTTTGGCGAGAACAGTGGATTATTGTAGGAAACGATTAAAAAAATTGGGACAACCTGAAGAATCAGAAAAAGTAAAGAGGTTTTTGTTTAAACCAGATAATAACTATCAAATTAAATATGTAGCTGCTGGAGTAAGTAGTCGCGAAAATGTAGATGATGTTATAGAATTAGAGTTTTCTGATGAGGAACTTAAAATTCAAACAAATGAAATGATTTTTTATGTACATGGAAAAAAGCTAATGGACTTGGCCCATAATATTTATGAGAGGTGTTGCAAATGATTTTTGGAAAAAATGCAAGCACAATGTTAAAGTATCAAAAGGCCAAGGCTAAAATGAAAGAGTATAATATCTCAAAGCAGGAATATCCGCATTTTCCACTGAATTCTAATGAGTTATCTTACCCAACAACTTACGTTTTATCACGATATTCAGAATGCATTATAGAAAATAATTATGAAGAAATAAATGAATTGGAGCCGCTTTTAAATGCAACTGCAGAATATTATGATTCTTCTTTTAAGTCTAAAGATCGATCAGAACATGATTGGGATTTTTTATTATCTGGAGCATCTGCATACTTTTTGAAAAAAGATTTTGGTAGTGCTAAAGTACTAGCTGAAAAAGTTATTGGGTTAATTAAAATTCAACATTCTCCACAGAATTTGTTAACGAATATTTTCAATTATCTCTTAAACGGAATGTATTTACCATATATAAAAGTTAAAGATAGTTATGATCAAATTAATAATTACTTTTTAGATTATTTTGAAAAGGGTAAATCTTTAGAAATATTAAAGGATGCATTATATGAATATAGAAAAGAAATATATAAAGATGAAAACCTTGATAGTATATTTTATGTAGATATATTGATAGCAGTTATTATTGTGGCATGTGATAATTCGTCATGGAATCTTTTGCCAAGTAATTCAAATATTCCGTATAAAGAATGGAATCCATTTTTACTAAGTAAAAAATCGATAAAAATGTTATGGCCAGCACAACGATTGATAGCTGAAAAGGGGATATTGAATGGAAAAAGTTCTATTGTTCAACTTCCCACAGGTGTTGGTAAGACAAGAAGTATTGAGTTAATTATTAGAGCTGCTTTTTTATCTGGTCGAGCAAACACTGTTATTATAGTGGCGCCACTAAGGGCATTGTGCAATGAAATCACAATGGATATGTTTAAAGCCTTTGGAAATGATGTTACGATAAATCAGTTTTCAGATGTACTTCAAAATGATTTTGAAAATTTATTTTTAGGTGATATTAAACGACAAATACTTATATGTACACCAGAAAAAATGAATTATATATTACATCATGATCCGCTATTTGTAAATGCTATAGATTTATACGTGCTTGATGAGGGGCATATGTTTGATAATGGTGGTAGAGGTGCGGTTTACGAGCTATTAGTAACACATTTACGTCAAAATATAACTAGCAACCAACAATTGGTTTTATTGTCTGCAGTATTACCAAATTCAGTGGATATTGCACAATGGTTGTTTAAAGACAGCAGTTGTTTAGCTACAGATGATAGTATTGTCTCAACCCCTAAGTCAATAGGTTTTTCTTCAGTACAAAGAGATATTCATTTCTTTTCGGATGATAAATTAAATGAAGATTATTTTATTCCACGAATATTAAGACTTGAGAAATTGACCAAATTGCCTAGAGAACGAAAGGATAAATATTTTCCTGATTTATCTAATTCCAAAGACGTAGCTATTTATAATGCAATAAAGTTGTGTCATAACGGAGGTGTTGCTATTTATCTTGGACAACAGCGTCAAATGAAGACCTTATTTGAAAGAATTATAGATTTGAATAATCGAAATTATGATTTAAAGCCATTAAAAGATAATACAAATCAAGAAGAATTATTCAAAATTAAAAGATTCATAGGAAGTTATTATGGGGTGAATCATTATTATACTAAAGCAGCAGAATTGGGTGTTTTACCACATTCATCTAACCTACAAAATGGAGTTAAACTTGTAGTTGAACACGCATTGAAGAATAAGTATGTTTCTTGTGTAGTGTGCACATCAACACTCGCACAGGGTGTGAATATTCCAATTAAATATTTATTAGTTACTGATATGCGAAACGGATTTCAATTAGTAAAAGCTAGAGATTTTCAAAACTTGGTAGGAAGAACAGCACGAGCGGGTATATATACAGAAGGAAGTATTATTGTTACCGATTGCAAAATCTATGACCAACGCAATAGTAAAAAATATTATGAAAGAAATAGTTGGAATGATTGTGTAAAGTTATTTGATACAAAATCTGTATAGCCATGTGGAAGTTCTATTCTTACTTTAGTACAGGATTTTCATATTGATTATAGACTTACAATAAAAGGTGAGCAATTTATTAATGTATTGATAGATCACCTTGGTGAAACAAATTTTTTAGTTGAATATGCTCAAAAGTTGGAAAAACAATACTTAAAAAAATTTCCAAAAAGTAAGAATAATATGATTATGTATGAATTATTATTGAGACATGATATTATATCTCATTTAGAAAATTATTTGTGTTTAATATTATCAACTGAAACATCTGATGATGAAAATAAGAAAAGTGCAGTTGATATATGTAGTAACACACTAGCATACGCTCTAGCAACAGAAAAAGAGAAAGAATTATTAAATAAAATTTTCCAGAAAATGGAAGAGAATATTCAACAACACACTGTTGAAGAATTACGTAGATATTCTAATGCAATGTCTAGAATAGGAACGTCTTCTATAATAGAAAAATGGATTTCTCAGAATGAGCTAACAGAAAGGGCGTATACAGAAACGGATTTACTATCCATGATTATAGAATTGTATCTTCAAATTAATAATGACTTTAAATACAAAGAACATATACATAGTATTTGCCAAAAATGGATTGATGGACAACCTCCAATTGAAATTAATAATGAAGTAAGTATTGGAATTGTGGAAATAGAGAAATTATGTAATAAAATAATTTCATATGAGGTGAATTTTCTTATCGGTAATATATGTGATTTGATAGTACTTGATGAAGAAGATGATGAGCATTTTGATCCAAGAGATATTTTGACAGTATTGCAAAAGAAAGTGAAATATGGTGTTCCAAATATGACGGCAATTTCTGTTTGCGAAAGTATTTTTAACGATCGTTTATTAGCTATAAATATAGCTAAAATTTTATCTGATGATAATGTTGAAACGGATAAGATACTTAATGTGATAAAAAATCATCGTGAAGAAATTTTCAGTTTCCTTGATCCTTATCCGAAATATTTCAAAGATAAATTATCCGTGTTAATTTAATAAATATGTTGTTTATAAAAGATAGCTATAGTTGGTGTAAAAAAGCCTTAAGAATATGATTTAAATTAGATTTCATATAATTGTTAGATTTTAATCATGCATAGATTCTCGTTTTGTATTATTTTATGTCAATATGTTTTTGACTATATATTTAAAGTTGGCTAAATGAATGATGATAATTTAGATAGGATTGTAAAATACTTGGAAAAAGTAAAAAAAAGAGAATCGAAAAAAGAGTCCAAATGATGTTAAGGTTCCTAGTTTAAAAAGAGTGAGTGCAAGCGATAGTTATCGTATTACACCACGTGGCAGATACTATTTGACTATGATTGGATAAAATATTCATGAAAATTAACAATTGTTTACATATAAGACACATTTAATAAAACAGGATATAGACATCATTAATGTCAAATAGACTTGTACAATTTACCTGTAAGTGAGGTAATGAAACATGTGTACAGAATTTAATTTAAAAATAGATGAATCTACTGAGTTGCTAGATACAAGAATATTCGATAGCTATGATACAAATGAATTGCTACTATTATCCGATACTATTAAACAATCATGCTTTGAATTTCTATTCAATTCTCATATTGAGTGCTGCCCTTATTGTGGAAGCGTTCATATCGTTAAGGCTGGAAAAAACAGTAAAGGAACACAACGCTATAAATGCAACAATTGTAAACGAAGATTCATTAATAGTACAAATCATCTAATGCATTGGTCCCACTTATCAAAGGAACAATGGGAAATCTTGTTTTATTCTTCATTAAACAATGATTATTTATCCAAAACTGCGAAGCTTGTAGGTATCAGTATTGTTTCTGCATTTTATAACAGACACAAACTTATGTATGTGCT
>OLNY01001175.1_pt1 | contig 21752 bp, 16 predicted proteins | sample 1671981 | NCBI WGS metagenome assembly OLNY01 (sample SAMEA3136632, study PRJEB25190) | human gut metagenome | biome: human gut; feature: human-associated habitat; material: faeces | place: Austria | collected 2013
TCATCTGGTCCAACAAGGCTTCCGGCACGCAAGGCAACAAGATCGGCAACGCCGACTATTCGTCGCCCAACTTCTTTGTGGCGCAGGCCGCCGAGCATATGGATGCCAAGGTGTCGCCGTATCTGGCGTTCCTCACCGAAATGCACTCCAAGATCTCGGCCATGGAACCGCCGGTGGTCAACAACATCCAAGGCTGGGACCGTATTCCGGAAGGTCAGAACATCTATCTGAACGCCAAGGGCGAGCCCATGGCCGAAGAGGATTTCGACGCCGAGATCAAGCAGCTGCTGGCCGATTACAAGCTCATTCAATACGACATCACCACGGGGAAGAATTACCTGAAAGACACCTCCTTCATGGACCTGCCGTAACGAGGACGGCGCGCCTGCCGCACGGCTCGACACTCGACGTACCGTTGTGCGCCTTCGTGTCGTGCCGCACGGAATTCGCGCACGTCCTCGTCACGGCAGGCGTGTGGTGGGCGACGACGCGCCTGCCGCACAAATCTTAAAACATTGAGGGGCTGTTCCAAACTATTGGAACAGCCCCTCAACGGCTATTGGTTCAGCGCAGCCAACACACCATCATCACGCATTCAGCGCTTTGAAACCGATATCGTGACGGTAGAACATGCCCTTGGTGTCGAGCTTGTCGATGATCGCGTAGACCTTGTCCTGCGCGGCCTTGATGTCCGCAGCGGAGGACTCGACCAGCAGCACGCGACCGGAGTTGGCCACGAGACCATGCTCGCCACGTGCGACGCCCGCATAGTAGACATGGGAATCGTCATCTACCGTGATCTCAGGAATCGCGGCACCCTTGACCACGTTGGTCGGGTAACCTTCGGAAGCGAGCACCACGCCAAGAGTGGCATTGTCCTCATCCCACGTGAATTCCGGGGTTTCGCCGTTGAGAATGGCGTTGATGCCGGCACCGAGATCGGACGTGAGCTTCGGCAGCACCACTTCGGTCTCTGGATCGCCGAAACGCGCGTTGAATTCAATGACCTTCGGTCCGTCGGCGGTGGCGATGAGGCCGGCGTACAGAATGCCGGTGAACGGCGTGCCCTCGTCGGCCATGGCTTGAACGGTCGGCTTGACGATGGTTTCGATGGCGGTGTCGATCACATCCTGACCGATCTGCGGAACCGGGCTGTAAGCGCCCATGCCGCCGGTGTTCGGACCCTTGTCGCCATCGTAGGCACGCTTATGATCCTGCGAAATCGGCATCGGCCAGAAATCGGTGCCGTTCACAAAGCTCATCAGAGAGAATTCCTGACCCTCAAGGAAATCCTCGATAACCACCTTCGCGCCGGCGTTGCCGAAGCGGTGGTCCACGAAAATGTCCTCCAAAGCGGCGATGGCGGTCTCCTCATCCATCGCCACGGTCACGCCCTTGCCTGCGGCCAGGCCATCGGCCTTGATGACGATCGGCGCGCCATGCTCGCGCACATAAGCGGTGGAACGCTCCAAATCGTCGAACGTCTGGTACTTCGCGGTCGGAATGTCGTGACGTTCCATAAGCTGCTTGGCGAAGTCCTTGGAACCCTCGATCTGCGCGGCGGCCTTGTTCGGGCCGAACGCCTTGATGCCGGCGGCCGCGAAATCGTCGACGATGCCTTCGATAAGCGGCACTTCCGGTCCGACGAACACCCAATCGTAACCATTGTTCTTCACGAAATCGATGAGCGCCGCATGATTGGACGGGTTGAGCTGCGTGGTGCGGATGCCGTCAAGTTCCATGCCCGGATTGCCTGGGGCCACAGTGACCTCGCTGACGCTGTCGCCACGCATGAGCGTGTGGGCGATGGCATGTTCACGCGCACCGGAACCAATGACCAGAACCTTCATATTTCCTCCTGTTGTATCCCTTATGGGGAAGAGTGCCAATCTCAAGAAATAATATCGGGGGTGCCTGTTCGGCTACCCCCGTATGTTCGTTTACTGCAGTTCGACGTCCTCGCCGGTCTTCTTGACGATATTGCCCAGCACATAGCCGGCCTCGCCATTGGACTTCAGCAGTTCCATGGTCTTATCGGCATCTTCGGCGCTGACGGCCAGCACCATGCCGATACCCATGTTGAAGATGTTGAACATTTCCATATGATCGATGCTGCCGGCCTTCTCGAGCACGTCGAAAATCGGGAGCACCGGCCAGGAGCCAAGGTTGATATGGGCGGCAAGACCGTCCGGAATCATACGCGGAATGTTCTCGATGAAACCGCCGCCGGTGATATGCGCGACGCCCTTGACCACGCCCGCCTTGAACAGCGGGGAAAGGGCCTTCACGTAAATCTTGGTCGGAGTGAGCAGCACGTCGCCAAGCTTCTCACCGCCCAGTTCGTCCAGTACGGTGTCCACGGTGTAGCCGGCCTGCTCGAACAGGGCCTTGCGCACCAGGGAGAAACCGTTGGAATGCACGCCGGTGGACGGCAGGCCGATAAGCACGTCGCCCTCAGCGATGGTGGAGCCGTCGACGATAGCGGACTTTTCGGCCACGCCGACCGCGAAGCCAGCCAGATCGTACTCGTCCTCGTCATACATGCCCGGCATCTCGGCGGTCTCGCCGCCGATCAGACCGGAACCGGCCTGCACGCAGCCGTCGGCCACGCCGGAGACGACCTGCTCGAGCAGAGCCGGATCGTTCTTGCCGCAGGCGATGTAATCCAGGAAGAACAGCGGCTCGGCGCCTTGGGCGGCGATATCGTTGACGCACATGGCCACGCAGTCGATGCCGATCGTGTCGTGCTTGTTGGCCATCTTGGCCACGACCAGCTTGGTGCCGACGCCGTCGGTGCCGGAAATCAGCACCGGCTCCTTGTAACCGAGGGAAGCGAGATCGAACAGGCCGCCGAAGCCGCCGATGCCGCCGACCACGCCCGGACGGTTGGTGCGCGCCACGTGGGACTTGATGCGCTTGACGACTTCGTAACCGGCCTCAACGCTTACGCCGGCTTCCTCATATGCTTTTGGCATATCTAACCTTTCTCGGGTCTCAGTGTTCTTCTTGGGATGAAGTGGTGGTGTATTCGTTGCCCTCGTACTTGCTCTTGTACAAAGCGAATTCAGGCAGACGGACACGATCCTCGGGGGTGAGCGACTTCAGGAAGTCGGCTTCGTAATCGTCCAACGCGGTCGGATAGTCGCCATTGAAGTAGGCCACGCACAGGCCGCCATACGGTGCGTCCGCACCCAGACCGATGGATTCGACCAAACCGTCGAGGGAAAGGAACGCCAGGGAATCGGCGCCGATGTATTCGCGGATCTCCTCAACGGACTTCTTCGCGGCGATGAGCTCTTTGGTGGTGGAGATATCGATGCCGTAGAAGCACGGGTATTTCAGCGGTGGCGAGCTGATACGCATATGCACTTCGGCCGCGCCGGCCTCCTTGAGCAGCTGCACGATTCGCTTGGACGTGGTGCCACGCACGATGGAATCGTCGATGACGATCACACGCTTGCCCTTGACCACGCCACGAACGGCGGACAGCTTCATGCGCACGCCCTGCTCGCGCAGTTCCTGCGTCGGCTGGATGAAGGTTCGCGCCACATACTGGTTCTTGATCAGACCCATTTCGTTGGGCAGACCAGCCTCTTCCGCATAGCCGGAGGCTGCGGACAATGAGGAATTCGGCACGCCGATCACCATATCGGCGTCGACCGGCGATTCCTGCGCCAGACGTGCGCCCATGCGCTTGCGGGCGGAATGCACGTTCACGCCGTAGATATCGGAATCCGGGCGGGCGAAGTAGATGAATTCCATCGAGCAGATGGCCAGCTGCGTCTGATTCGTGTACTGCACGATCTTGTAGCCGTGGTCGTCCACCACCACGATCTCACCCGGACGGATGTTACGTACCAATTCAGCGCCGACGACGTCGAGCGCGCAGGTTTCGGAAGCGAGCACATACGCGCCGTTCTTCATCTTGCCAAGGGAGAGCGGACGGAAACCGTTCGGATCGAGTGCGCCGATCATGGCGTTCTCGGTCATAATCAGATAGGCGAAACCGCCATGCACGATGTTCAGCGCTTCCTTGAGCTTGTCCATAAACGTGCGTTGCGTGGAGCGGCGGATGAGGTGCATCAGCACTTCGGTGTCGGAATTGGAATGGAAGATCGCGCCCTCATCTTCCAGCTTGCGGCGCAGGGACAGGCAATTCGTGAGATTGCCGTTATGACACAGCGCCATATCGCCGTCATGGAAACGGAAGATGAACGGCTGGATGTTGTCGGTGCCGCCGGAGCCGGCAGTGGCATAGCGCACATGGCCGATCGCCCTGTCGCCTTTGAGTCGTTTGATTTCACGCTCGTCGCTGAATACCTGGGTCAGCAGACCCGTTCCGCGATGACCGATGAGATGACCGTTATCGTTGGAGACAATGCCGGCACCCTCCTGACCACGATGCTGCAGCGCGTGCAGACCGAAGTAAGTGAGTCGGGCGGCGTCCGAGTGGCCCCAAACGCCGAAAATACCGCATTCCTCGTGGATGTCTTCGAGTTCAGCTGACAAGCCAAAGCTCCTTCCAAAACCATGGAGACAAGGGGTTCGCTACCGTTCAACAGTATCAATGGGCGGCTACAAGAGTCGGGTTTTGTCCAGTTCTCAGACGGTATATGGAACCGGACATGCAATCGAACAGCCGTTCGAAAAAGCTGTTATGATGGAAGACGTTGAAAACGCGAATCACGGTCGTCGGGGTGCGGGAAGTCCCCCGTATGAGCCATTGCATGGAAGGAGCATCATGGCCGGACGGATATACGTGGCAATCGACCTCAAATCCTTCTATGCGTCCTCGGAATGCGTGGAACATGGATTCCCTCCGCTATCCACACACTTGGTGGTGGCGGACCAGGAGAGGACCGACAAAACCATCTGCCTTGCGATCTCGCCGTCGTTGAAGGCATACGGTCTGCCCGGACGCGCCCGCCTATTCGAAGTCAAAGCGAAACTGAAGGAAATCAACGCGGTCCGTCGCGCCGCGGCTCCAGGCGGTGTGCTGACGGGGAAATCGTATGATGCGAAGGCGCTCGCGGCCAATCCGAATCTGGCCGCTGACGTGTTCATCGCCAAACCGCGCATGTCTCATTACTTGGCGATGAGTGCGAAAATCTACGGTATTTATCTGAAATACGTTTCGGCTGAGGATATCCACGTCTATTCGGTGGACGAGGTGTTCATGGACGTCACCGGCTATCTGCGCGCCTATGGAAAAGGGGTGGAGGAGATGACCCGTGACATCATCCGCGATATCCACACCCAGACCGGCATCACCGCCACCGCGGGCATCGGCGCGAACATGTATCTGGCCAAAGTGGCTATGGATATCGTGGCCAAACACATCCAGGCGGGGGAGGACGGCATTCGCATCGCCCGGCTTGACGAGATGTCGTACCGGAGATTGTTGTGGAATCACCGGCCGCTTACCGATTTCTGGCGTGTGGGGCGTGGGTATGCAAGGAAGCTCGAAGCGCACGGACTGGCGACCATGGGGGATATCGCTCGCTGTTCCATTGGCCGTGCCGACGAATACTACAACGAAGATCTACTGTACAAGATGTTCGGTGTGAACGCCGAACTGCTCATCGACCATGCGTGGGGCTGGGAACCGTGCACCATCGCGGACATTAAAGTGTACAAGCCGGCGGGGCACAGCTTGAGTTCTGGACAAGTGCTGACAGGGCCGGCGGGATTCGACGCAGCCCGGCTGATTGTGCGTGAAATGGCGGATACGCTGTCATTGGATTTGGTAGCGAAGGGCGTGAAAGCCGGCAGAGTGGGATTGATGGTCGGCTACGACACGGCAAGCCTCGATCCGAAACGGCTTGGCAAAGACGCTCCCGCGGCGTTGAAAACGGCTGCTGAGCATGCCTCTGCAACGTATGAAGGTCCGGTTTCGATTGACAGGTACGGCCGTCGTGTGCCCAAACCGGTTACGGGATCGATTGCGTTGCCGGAACCGACGTCGGCGACGTCCCGTATCTGCGATGCTGTGGACGAACTGTTCTGCTCGATTGTCGACAGGCGATTGCTGGTCCGTCGTCTGAATGTGACCGCAGCGGATTTGCTGACGGCCGATCAATTTGCGCAGCGTCGGCAGTCTGATAGGTCCGAATATATGCAGCCTGATTTGTTCGATGCTTTGAACTCGTCGTCGGATTCCAACATTGCTGATGCGGCTGGAGATGAGGGGCTTTACGATAACGCTTTCTCGAGCCGTCCGCAAAACAACTCATCCGAAAGGTCGTCCGATGGTACGTCGTGCGATGATGTCGAACTGCACGTGCAACAGGCACTTCTAGACATCAAACGCAAATTCGGCAAGAACTCCGTCATCAAAGCCATGGATATGTTCGATGATGCCACCGGGCAGCAACGCAACAAGCAGATCGGAGGCCATGCGGCATGAGTCTCACCGAAACGCATCGCTACGACGACATCATCGGTCTGCCGCACCGCCGATCGCAAACGCATGCCCATATGAGCATGCACAACCGTGCGGCCCAGTTCATGCCCTTCGCCGCGCTGACGGGGTACGAGGCGGTAATCGAGCATGCGGCGCTCGTCAACGAGGAGGCCGTGGCCAGGGCCAATGCCCCGGTCGACGTGGCGGACGGCTATATGCCTGCCTGATCCGTCCGAGTAATGTAGTCGTTGGTCTCTGATGGAGGGGCGGCGCTGCGGGGCGCGCTCAGGCAACGGTGACGGCCCGTGCCGTCGAACGGCTTATTCCGGCATGGGGTATGCGTCGTGCAGCAGGGAAGAGAAGCTTTCGCTCGCCATGCCGTAGAACGCGCCGAGCAGTAGCTGCAAAGCCAGGTCATGTGGCAGATCGTTGTCGTTTGAGAGCGACGCGAGTAATCCCTCGAATTTCTGCGGCGTGCTGCTCCAGATCGATGACATCTCCTGCAGTGTCAGCAGCTTCGCCGCCAGTTCGGGGAATTTCGGCGACGACAGAAGTCGGTTAATGGTGGCGGCACGGTATTCGTGCATCGGGTCATCTGCATGCGCGTGATTATTGTTCTGCGGTGCCGGCGACATCCTAATCCATGACTGGATGGCGGTGATGGAATTGCTACTTAAACCGGTAAATGCGCAGGCGTGGCTCATGGCATAGGTCTTCTCATCCGTTTCGCCGGTTAGGTAGCCGACATCCACGCCGAAGAAGTCGGCGATCGTTGCCATGGTCTCGTATTTGGGGAACCCGATTTCCCCCGATGAGGTGCGATTACCGGTGTTCAGCCATCTGCTGACGTCCTTTTGGTGGAATTTTGTGAGGTACTGCCGGTTCAATGCGCGTACGAAATCCAGTTGCGTGAGACCTCGTTCATCCATACATTGCTTGAGTCGTGTTCTCCAGCAGGCGCTGTTTCGTGTTGATATACCACTCATAGTATAAACCCCCTTCAAAATACGAGTGAATTATAACATGTTACGTCATTGACGCCATAGCAGGGATGAAAGAGGATAGACACCAAAAGGAGAGAACTCATCTGCTGTGGGACTCAACACCGTATTTTCGCGTCTTGTGGAAGAAGGGAGAAGCTGCACGCGAAAAAATCACGCCCCCTGATGACGGGTTCCGCAACGAGGCCGATTCGTGGTCTTGGAATGACTGAAGGTCAGTCGTTTCTCATAGGGAACGCCGTCAGAAAGGAAGCAAGGTCATGTTCGCACAACTGGCAAACACGATTCTGCACGGCGTACGCATATTCGACGAGGCGGCAAAGAACACCACACCGACCGAGATGAATCGCCCCGACGATTGCGACGAGGCACGGAGCGGACATCATCGCGGCGAGAACTCCCGCAAGGAAGGAAACGACAATGACGTTCGATGACGAGCCGGGAAAGACGGCTTGCGGACTCTATATCGGGTCAGCTGGAAATGGGAACGCGATTTGCGAAACGGCGACGCAGCTGTTTCGGAGGAATTAAGGAGATGAAATGAAAAGCAGGACTGTGAAAATCAGTGGTGCTCTTGCAGCTTTGGCCCTAGTCATTACTGCGGGTCTTTCTGGATGCGGGGTTGAGACAAACAACAAGAATGGTGCATCCCCAAAGCAGAACACTGCGACGTCATCTAAGAATAAGAAGCAGTTTGCAAAAAACGTGCCTGACGTGGCGGGGCTTCCTTGGAGCGTGGAAGAAGCCATGGAAGACGGCTCCGAACGTGTACAAGTTCAATATACGAATACATTGAATGAAAGTCTGTCGGCTTTCTCGGTACTGTACAAGATTAAAGATGACGTAACGGATGATCAGCTAAGCAGTGCCTTTGCCGACTCTCTGGAAGCCTCTGCGAACAGCGACAGTGAGGATAAGTTGACCGTTGATGATCTGCGCAAGGCAAACTTGCAATGTGAAAGTGAGATGATAGTCAAGCCGGGAGAAAGAGGCATTGCTACCTGCGCATTCGGCTGGTACTACGCAACGAGCGAGGATCAGGTGAAGCTTTGGGACGTTGATAAGGTCAAGGTCACTTGCATCAGCAAGGACGGGAAGAATCTTGAAACATTTTACTATACCCCGGCAAAGAAGAAGACCATCAAAGACAGTATTGTCAATCCGGCCTATACGTGGCCTGACAATGATCTGTCGGCTAAGCTTCCGAAGCCTAATTACCCAGTCGTTACTGTAGGCATTGATTCAGCAACTGGTTTTGATTTCGATATCAAGGGCGTTCCGGTAAGTGAAACTAAAGTCTATGCGAAAGCATGCGAAGACATGGGATGGCAAGTGGAGCGGGAGTCCGACGAAGATACCTATAACTTTGTCGTAAAAGATGGATACCGTCTGCATATCTACTATTCGAATGACTATATTTCCGTTAGCTTGATGAAAGCAGCTGAACAATAGCGCGGATTTGTGAAGGCGAAGTCGTTCTCCGCCCCACATTTGGCGGTATGGGGAACGACTTCGTCCTAGTAAATAGCCAAGAGTAGAGGGGCCGCTCAGAAAAACATGGAAATGGTTCTGGAATCAGTTGGGACGTCGGCCAAGTCGTTTCCATGATGTCGGAACATCACGAAGTGCCTCTGCAGCGCCTTTACAGAGGGAGAAGGACATGACCAAGGAAGACAAACCGCAGCCGTCGAATATCAATCAGACGATGCAGCTTACTTTGCTGGCTGATCAAGCCTATAGCTTGCTGAAAAACATGCTTTCCTGCAGCGCGATGTTTATGATGCGCCGCTGGGATGATGAGAAGCGGTCGATTTCGTTCAGTTCCTTCGATGATATCGATCTTGTTGCAGTGATTCATGAGAAATCCGAATCCGAATGTGAGGTCAGGGTAACGTCGGATAGCCGGGATGCGAATCGTGCTGTACGGCGTATCGGCGATTTCTTCCGGGACTACCAGGCGCAAGTCGGCATGACTTCAGTGCAGTTGGACCATGGGCGTCGAACGGCATCGCGGAGAGCGGATGCAAGGAAAGAGACAAAACATGGAAGCGGATCTGTGGCTGTTGCCTCCGAGTTGGCGCAACGTGTCTCCAATGCACCTCTTACCACGAAAATTCTCGTAGGCTTTGTCGTTCTTTTTATCGTCATAGGTCTTATCTGCGGCATCACCTCGTGCGGGGCTTCGTCCAAAGCGGCCAATGATGGGAAGATAGCGATTCCGGAGTCTTCATCCGAATTCGAAGGTGAAAACTACAAGGACGTGGTCACAAGACTGGAATCGGCGGGTTTCACCAATATTGAGACCGAAGGCCTTGGCGATCTGATCACAGGATTCTTCCATAAGGATGGGGACGTCAAGACAGTGTCGGTCAATGGAAGTACGAGCTATAGCTCCAATCAAAAATTCCGGCCGGATGTACGGGTTGTCATCAGATATCATTCCTACTCAACAAGTAGCTCGTCATCGGAAAACGAGGATGATTCCACTTCTTCAGAGGAATCAAAGGCGGAAACTGACGATGCAGAGAACGAGCCCTCCAGCTCGTCTAACTCGTCGGAAGGCAAAAGCGAATCCCCGCAAACCGATGAAGGCAATATTTCGATGCAGAACAACCAGGAATTCGCCCAGATACTTGCGGGCGGAGATTCCGGGCAGGCCATCGAGAGTTTTGCAAACAAGTATCAGGGGCGCAATATCGAATTCGATGGCTATACGGCATCGGTATTACCGCATGACTCAAACAAGACACGATTCGACTATCTGATCCTTGCCGGAAATGTAGGGGGTACACATGGTCCGAACTTTCATTTCAGTGATGTGAATTATTACAATCTTCACTTGACCGGTGACAATGTTCCGAGCTCGTTTACTGAGGGGCTCAACATTCATGTCATCGCTGAAATCGAAAGCTATGACTCCGCATCCGGCTTGTTCGAGCTCAAACCTATTTCCATCACGATGAGATGAGAATCGCCATGCCTGGATACATGCCATTCCCCAATGAGACGGTGACGCTCACCAGCCATTGCGCGCGCTGCAAGAACATCGACGGAGAGCAGAATAATGCCAAACTCATGCTCACCAATATGCGTCTGGTATACGAATGGAGCAGCAAAACACGGATGGGGGAGGACCTTTCATGCCTGTCCTACCCATTGAACGAGCTGGCAACGCAGAAAGACGAGATTCGAGCAGATTGCCAAACTTCAGATTATGAAACAAGCTTCAAACTCCACCCAGCCGGGGAGGAAGTCTCCTTCGTTTTCCGTAGCCCGGAGAAAAACGCGAGCCGTAAGGTGGCTGCCGCATGGCTGGACGCAATCAATATGGCGGTGACGGGAACCAAATCCTCCGCAGCCATGGCTTTACGCAGAAGCGTTCCTGGAATCGAAATGCTAGCTGGTGCGTTGAAAGACACGTTCGATGTGGTCAAAACGACTTTTGCCGGCCCAAATACAAATCAGCGGAGCGCTTCCGCGAGAAAAGCCATCACGGCAAAATGCATTGGATGCAGAGCTCCACTTTCGGGGTGGACCGGTATGACCGTGCAATGCAAATACTGCGATACGGTGCAGACGCTGTGACTGGAACGGATAACGGGCTAAACGGGAACGAGGAATAAGACATGGGCATGTTACGCGCAATCGGAGGAGCAGTAGGCGGAACTCTGGCCGACCAGTGGAAGGACGTCATCACTGCTGGTCGGTTTGATGAGCATTCCGCGGTCGTGCCCGGCGTTCTAAAGGATGAAGACAACGGCCGCGGCTCCAACGGGCGTGGCTCGGAAGGCGTCATCACCAACGGTTCAAAGATTTACGTGCCGGAGAACACGGCGGCGTTCATCTTCAACCAGTCCGGCATCGAGAACATCATCTCCCAGCCAGGCGGCTACGAATACCATGACGGGCAGGACAGTGTTTTCAATGGCGACGGAGTAAAGAAATCGATCTTCAAACAGATCGGCGAGCGCATCGGTTACGGCGGTATCACGTCCGATTACAAGCAGATTGCCTTTGTGAATCTGCGTGAGATTCGTGACATCAAGTTTGGCACGCGCGGCCCGCTCATGTATAACGATCTGTTCTATGGGACGGATCTTGAGATTTTCGCCTATGGTTCGTTCACCATCCAAATCGGTGACCCGGTGCGTTTCATTCGTAATTTCGTTCCGGCGAACGTTACCTACTACTCGTTTGATGATCAGCGAGCACGTTCGCAGATTCTGGCTGAGTTTCTGCAGTCGTTCACGGTGGCACTGAATGTGCTGTCAACGCAGTACAGAATCTCGCAGTTGCCGGCGCAGGCGAACGATATTGCGGTCAAGGTGGCGAATGATAGGCAGAATGCGGGTACGTGGCCGGCAAGGTTCGGTTTCAATATCGTCAAAATCGGTATCGAGAACATCGAGTTCTCGGATGCCTCGCGTGAGCTTGTGCGGAAGTTCTCCGCCAACAAGATGGATCTGAAGGCGTATGAGGATGTGTCGCAGCATGCTTCGAATGTGGCGGCGCAGCAGAAGATCGCGCATGGTGTGGAGGAGCATGGGTTTGGTGATGCGGGCGCGATGATGTTCGGCGCGGCTTTTGCGCAGGGGATTAATCCGATGACCGCAGCGCAGACCAATCCCGCGATTGCGGAGCAGCCTATGGCGGCACAGCGGCAGACTTCTACTGCTGCGGCGCCGTCCATGTCGGTCGTTGAACAGTTGGATGCGGTCAAGAAGCTCAAGGAACTGCTTGACGCGGGGATCTTGACCCAGAATGAATTCGATTCCAAGAAGAAGCAGATTCTTGGTCTATAGATCTATAAGGAGGACAACATGATGAAGAAGGTCTTTGCTGCGATACTGAGTATCGCATTGATTGCTGGTGTATCCGCGTGCGGCGAGAAGAAGGCCGAGGGGTCGGACTATGCCGATGACGAGGCGATGTCCGTTATCGCGGAGGGTTTTGGCAAACGTTCCGCTCTTATCGATAAGCTCAAAGGGCAGGGTAAGGATACGAGTGAATCAAAGAATCTTCAGCAGATCGTTCAGGCTGAGATTGATAATGACAAGTCGTTGAAGACGCGTCAATTCAAGGACTCGAAGCTCCAGGAGCAGATCATCGCCTATTTGAATTCGCTGGATGATCAACTGTCCGTGGTCAAGAAATACTCGAATACCAGTGCCGAATATACCAACGCGTGGAACGAGGTATATGATAAGCGGTCCACGATTCTGAAGACATTCGTGGATAAGTACGGGCTTAAGGTCGATTCGAAATACCAGGACACCCTTGACGATCTGGTTCGTAACGGTAATTCCGTTCAGGAGAAGAACGAGACGGATCAAGTGATCAATAATCTGGTTTCATCGGCTCAATTCGACAGAACGGAAGCGGAATATGGCGGTTACTACACGTATTCCGCGGTCATCGAGAACACCAGCAAGATCAATTTTGGCAATGTCTCGCTGCTGTTGGCGCTCTATGACGCTGACGGTGTGAAGGTGGAGGAGACTTTTGCCAACACCAGCTCATGGGCGGCGGGCGAGAAGGTCCGGTTCGAGGCTGGTAGCGATGTGAACGCCGCGCAGGTCAAGGTATCGGTCAGCGGCTATGAGGTGACGAAGTAGAGGGCCTCGTTTTTCTTATGCGCCGGCTGACAGAATTTCTGTGAATTCGACTTTCCGGAATTCTGTCAGTCGGCCAGAGGAATCCGGTTTGGAATGAGTTCGATTCCGGAAGAGGATTCTTGGAGCACGGCCACCGATGGGAATCGACGGAGTGCTGGTGGAAATCGACTCATGAGAAGGACTTCCGCAATGCTGGATATGCAATTCGGATTTGTTGGATTTGCGATGTTGCAGATGATCTGAAAGTTTGTACAGCCTGAATGTCTTCTTCGAACCAGTGGGCGCTCTCCAGTACAGGATCTAGACGCCACAGTGAATGAGGTCTTATGGAGAAATACGGTTCCAGCGGATGATGCTGTTATAGACTGTTCAAATAACTGGAAATGATCAGGGAAAGGAATCCTGTTCCCGGAATGTTATCAACGGGGATACACGGATTTCTGCGGAGGGGATGGAATATGGCAAAGAAGGCCGTTCGGATTAAGTACGATCCATTTGCATGCAACGTGTCTTTCCGGATCGCACAGAGCGTTGGCGGTTCCTGGCAGGAACCTTCAGAAGGTGCCGCGCTACTTAAGTTCACGAATCGTCCCATCCTCCTTTCCAATTGTATTTTCGGTATCGTTACCATCATTAATGAGAAATATAATTCCGTTATGGACGGTCTCGAGATTCAATTTTCAGGCCCGAACGATGATTTTGCCCTACTCGAACAGGTTATTAAGAAAGTCGACGATCAACAGAACGGGGTTGGACCACTTTCGTGCAGATTGATTGGCACGTACCATACCGCCGAGGATGCATTGGAAACCATTCGTCGCGATTATGCCACAATCAAACATGAATTTATGCCATATCTTCCTGGTGGTGACTATTATGAACACACGTCGAATCAGATTGGTGATCAGATTGTCAGGTTTGAAGATACCATCAGCGATGCGGTACCGGTATGTGTTGTCGGCAACTACAGCGTTGGTAAATCAGCTCTTATCAATTCCTTGATTGGTGAAGAGATTTTACCAAGCCAGGTGAATCCAAGCACGGCGAAAAATGTGAAAGTGGTTCGATCCAGTACGTATTCGGTGGCTGTGTATTATCCAGACGATAATGGCGACTTAAAACTACATCGTTTTGGAGTGGAGCCGTCGTTGGGACTTGTTGCACAGGATTCCGATGAACATGGTTCCGAAATCGCCGCGAAGCTCAATGAGTTTATTGGATGTGTCCGCGGTGATGGAGACAAGAGGGAAGTCGAAATAGCGCGAGCGGTGCTCGACAAGTTAAACCAGGGAAAGAATGCTGAACTGTCAGGCGAGTTTCTTGGCAAATTCGGAAGCAACGTCATTCTTGAGATGCCTTTTGCCGATTCCATATTGGAAAAGACCGATAGCAGAATCGTCTTTTTCGACACTCCGGGTAGTGATAACGCCGAGGTCAATCAGAAGGAGCATAAAGAGGCTTTGGAATTACTTCTCGGCGACCAGACCAATGCCTTACCCATCTTGGTTACCAGTCGTGATCGGGCGGCCGGTGATGGTACGGAGGCGATTATGCACATGCTTGACGAACATGCGAACAATTTTTCCAGTCCAAGCTGTCTGATTGTTATCTCAAAATGTGACAGGCTTGCCAAAGCCCAACTTCGTGAACCGGTCTCGGCGTTGACCAAAAACTGGCATGGCAAATCCATCGTTCTGTTTGTCACACCCATTGGCGCGCTTGGTGTAAGAAAAGGCGAGGATGCCGATTGGCTGGATGAAAGCTACAGCGAATTCTATGAGGATTGGAAACGTAAACAATCCGGTGCACATAAAGTCAGCCTTCCTGAATACAACGTTTACCCCTGTGATCGGCGCGTATCCATGGATGAGTTGGGTGTGAGTCAAGAATTGTACGATACCGGAATTCCCTCATTGGAATACGAAATTCAGTACTACGTCGAGCATTATTCCAAATACAAGAAGTGCGAGCGCGGTCGGAAGGATCTGCTTGGCGCATTGGCCGTTGCCGAGAGCGAACTTGCTGAGCAGAAGCAGCAATGCATCGACAAAAAACAAGAAGCTGAGCGTCGTAAGCTGGAAACCCGGAACGCATTGCTGAAAGAACTTGATGAAATCGATATTTTCATAGACCCGAACCTGGCGTCGAATATTGCGACTTATTTTGAGGACGACCTGAACTCCTATTGCTCAAAGTTAAAGGACGCCCTTTATGAAATATATGATTCCAGCGATCGTGAGAATCTCCAGGATTTCGATGATGCGATAAATGAGCATATTCGGCATCATTGTCAGGTCAACCTCATCGATAAGGTCTATCTTGCGGCAAACGGCGCGAAGGCGAAGATTCTTGCGAGCATGGCAGGTTTTGCTGAAGGATATGCGCGAACATTGCAGACCTATGTGGAAAAGAACAGGTCGCATTTCAGCGAAATCGGTAGAAAACAACTGCGCGAATGCCTTGAACACAACTCGGCATTGCCTGAATTCACCGAGGTAAAAAGTGTGTTGGAAGGTATTCAGGCACTATTCGAAAAATTCGCTCTAGTCGGCCATACATGGCGAATGATTACCAAGAAAGAAGACGAGGCACGCGAAAAGCTGGTCTGTGCAAAAGCCAAAGCATTCGAGCAGAGGCTGCGCGGATATGATGATGTTTTCGGGAAAAATAAGCCCGGAGCGTTTTTCACTACGGTATTCGCGAAGCCGGTCGATCAGTATGCACAGCAACTCCGAATATGGGCGGATGAGTATAAGCAATACATCAAGGATCAGCTTGATACGGACAGCGTCATCTTAAGCAATATGGAAGATGAAATCGCATCTTTGGACGCGAAGGTCGATGATTTGAAGACACGCCTTTCCAAAGTGGAGGATGCCAGGACCGAACTTACATCGTTACTTGACGAAGTGGCTATTGATTAGGAGGAAAAGCGTGCTTAACAATTCCAAAGAGCTGGCAAAGAGCATGGCACCCTCTGCAGAGCAACTTGCGCAGGTGAAAGACAAATGCGATCGATATTATGGCCAATGTCTTGCGGGGGTATTCAAAGAGTATCTTCCGCATATAGCCGAGTGCTATAGCGTGGAGGATTATCAGGGACTGGGCAGTCCGACGGAATCCGTGGCGAGTTTTGAAATCAGCAAGCTCGTTCTGGAAAAAGACGACAAAGTACTGGAGAAGCTGAAGAATGTATATCAGCTGCTTTCGGGTACCGGCAACAGCATAGCCATGATCATTAATCGTTCGTTCCGCCAGTGCAGGATTTTCTTTGCGGTTGGGACGGAACACGATGATTCGGAACTGGCGAAGAATCTTGCCATGAACGTACGTGATGCGTTCTTGGGCAATTTTCCTGGTTCCGAATGTGACGATGTGCACTACTATTCCGATGGCAGGGGTTCGGCTTTCAATGCGTTGAATGAAAACACGGGGTTCGGCGTCGTCGATTTCAATTCGATAGGCATCGTGTCGAATATTGCGACGGATTTTTCTGAGGAATTTTCCACGCAGGGTATCGAAAAGCTCATTGATGGTATATCTCTCGGCAGAGATGAGGAATACACGCTGATTCTCGTCGGCCGTTCAATGCCTGCAAATCAGCTGATGCAGAAAAAGAATGAACTATACCGACTCTATACCGGACTCAGCCCCTTCGCTTCAGTCCAAAGGAATTGGAGCTTTCAGGAGAGCAAAAGTTGGAGCCAGAATCTGGGCGTGAGCGGAGGCACGGAACTGCCGGGTGCTATCCCCGGGTTGCCGCGGTTGAATGTTGGTGCTTTTGCCAGTGTTGGCCATGGCACAGCCAAAACCACGGGTGAGGGCGGAAGCGTAACTCTTACCGAATATGGCGTGAAACATATGCTTGACACCATCGAGAAACAGATGGAGCGCTTGGAATTATGCGAGGCCTTGGGACTATGGCAATTTTCGGCCTATATCCTGTCCCCGGACGTGAGATTGGTCAGCGAAGCCTCTCACATGTATCTGTCTCTGACCCAAGGCAATAAGTCCAATCTGGAACGTCCCGCTATCAACATTTGGAATGCGCAAGGCAGGAATCCGGCTACCATTGCCGAGATAACCAAATTAAGAAGCTATCTTACGCATCTTGAACATCCGCAGTTCGTAAAGAAGGAGGGTATTCCGAATACCTTCTTCAACCAGGAGAACTGGCCTAAGAGAACGACGTGCACTGCGGATCTATCCGGCGAAGAACTCGTGAAGGCCATCAATATTCCCCGCAGTTCCGTACCAGGATTGCCTGTGATCGAGTGTGCGCCGTTCGGGCGAGAGGTTTCTTCATATGACGCGACGAACCGTGGTGATATCCATATAGGTTGCATCCACCATATGCATCACGATGAGGAAATGTCAGTGGAGCTTTCCTCTGATTCGCTTACTTCGCATGTGTTCGTGACGGGTTCCACAGGTAGCGGAAAATCCAATACTGTGTACCGTCTGCTTGACGAGTGCTCTTGCAATTTTTTGGTCATAGAACCGGCAAAAGGCGAATATCGATATGAATTCGCAGATTGCGCAAAGGTCTACGGAACCAATCCGATGACTGACGATCTGCTGCGGATCAATCCCTTCGAGTTTCCCGAAGGCATACATATCTATGAACATATCGATCGAATCCTTGAAGTGTTCAACGTGTGCTGGCCCATGTATGCTGCCATGCCGGCGGTACTCAAAGAAGCCATAATACGTGCGTACGAAAAGGTGGGCTGGGATATGACTCGGTCCACGAATTCCCTCGGCAGGTATTATCCGACATTCGCGGATGTTTGCAGGGAAGTAGATGCGTATATAGATTCCTCCGATTATTCCGCCGATACGCGTGGCGATTACAAGGGGTCGCTGAAGACCCGACTTGAATCGATGACCAATGGCATCAACAGGCTGTTGTTCTGCAATGGCAGTGTGTCGGATGAGGAATTGTTTGATGGGCGCGTCATTGCCGATTTGAGCCGCGTAGGATCTTCGGAGAACAAAGCTCTCATTATGGGCATTCTTGTCATTAAACTCCAGGAGCGCAGGATGTGCCAACGCGCCGCCTCCAATGAGACGCTCAAACACATCACCGTACTTGAGGAAGCGCATAACCTATTGCGCAACAGTCAGACAATATTTGGCGAGACGGGTGGAGGAATTGCCTCCAAGTCGGTGGAGATGATTTCCAACGCCATTGCCGAGATGCGTACATACGGCGAGGGGTTCATTATCGTGGATCAATCTCCAGGATTGCTGGATATGGCCGCGATCCGCAATACCAATACGAAAATCATCATGCGTCTTCCCGACGAGGGCGATCGTCAGTTGGTTGGTAAGGCCGCAGGACTTAACGATGGTCAGATTACCGAATTGGCCAAATTGCAGCGAGGCGTCGCCGCCGTTTATCAAAACGAATGGATCGAGCCGGTACTGTGCCATATAGGCAAACATGAACGCAAGGAAACGGTGATTGCGGACGGACATGAGTATGCCCCGGAGTCTGAGCCGCTATCTTCCCAAGAACTTGAATGTCTGAACACCTGCCTGATATATCCTCGTCGAATCGATATGCCCGAGGAATCGGATTTCCTGCATATCGTAGAGAAATCCGGTCTTCAGTATTCCATGAAACGCGATATCTTCCTTATGGCGCGCAGTTCGTATTCCGACAGAAAGAACCTGTACTGCAGAATCGCATATGACTACTTCGACATGGAAGACTTCTTTGATGCCAATGAAGTGGCCGATGGCTCCGATATTCTTCAGGAATTGCAGACGTATCTTTCCCAATCATGGATTTTCGAGGATCTGTCTGATTGGGATGGTCTGCTCTCGTCGCAATTATTATTTGCTCAGATGATGGTCTTCGAACGTGGAGAACGACTAAGGAAGCTCCGAACACCGCGGTCCGTTGAGGAAATCGGCGATCTGAGCAGAACCGCATTGAGTCTGTCAGCATTAATGGGAGGTCGGTGACATATGAAAGACATAGCCGAAGGAGCGATGGAACATCTGGATTCTGCCAAACGACAGGTGAAGTCCTCGATGCAGTCGATTTCGGACTGCGCGGATGATGCCTGGAACAAAGTCATGGGCGATGCAACCGTTCGTTCCGGGGTCGAAACATTACGGCAGGCCGCCGATAAGGCTTGGCAGACAGGCACATCCGTTTTGGCAAAAACGGGCGATGCCGTGGCGCATGGCGCGAAAAATACGGCGTATGTTGGTGGTCGTGCTGCTCTCGGGACTGCTGAAATAGGCGAGAATGCCTACATCGGTATGCGTGCGAATGCGGAACTCGCAACAGACAACGAGAATGCGGCAGTCCATACGGCTCATTCTGGTGTTATCGATTCCGCAAAAGAAGCATGGGACAGGACCATGCAAGCGGATGAGTCATCGAAGAAAGCCGGTGATTTTGCTGAAAAAGCCGGTGATTTTGCTGAAAAGGCCGGTGGATTCGCTGGGGAAGCCGTTCTGGGCGGTATGGCTGTCATGGCCAGTCCTGTTGCGGCGGTTGCTTCTACTGCCGTGATGTCCCTTAATGAGATGGGAAAGAGCCTTAAAGAATCATCATCCGATGGCGAGATTACCAATGATGATGTGGCGAAGGAAGTCGTGGCCGGAGGGGCTGCTGCCGGCGGCCTACTACTTGGTAGGAAACTGAAGAAAGTCAGTGAGACTCAGGCTAAGAAATACGCTCCGAATTCCGAAGTCGAAGTTGGCGGCGTCAAATGTTTCACGGACGATTCGGGGAAGATATACCGGAAGGAGGGGAATCTCCTTGCCAAGAACAAATACGAGATCAATGGGTATTCCTACCAAACGGATTCGGAGGGGAGGATCGCTTCGGTAGGCGGGCAACTTCATTTGAAGACAGAAGAGGAACGGTTGCCTATCCGTGGCAGTCTGCACACTATCGGACGCGGATACGAGTTGAAGACCGATGAGAGAGGTCATCTGATAGGAGATATATTCGGTGGCGGCAATGACATGGGGAACATTGTTGCCATGGATGGCAAAGTCAACCGAAGCGCTTATAAGAAACTGGAAAACAAGTGGAGAAGGGAGCTTGAATCCGGAAGTTCTGTCGAGGTGAAAATCAAGCCCATATATGAAGGCGATTCGGCTCGTCCTAGTTAATTCGCGATAGTGGATGTCATTGATGGGAAGAAAAAGACCACTTTTCTTAAGAATTTGTAAGGAGGAATTCAGATGAACGATATTGAAATGGTGCAGGGAATTTTCCCGATTATTGCGCAAAGGCTGCCGAAAAATTGGCAGAGAATGGTTTTCAGGGCTTCGTATGGCGAGGATGCATATTCGATGGAATATTATGTCCGGAAGTCCAATGGTGTTTTTATCCAGTGCTTCGAAATGCCCGGGGTGAAGGAAGACAATTTGCTGAGTGACTTCGTCACCATGGACAAGATGATCGAGGGATATCGCCGTTCACTTGATAAGAAAGATCTTTGGTGGCGGATGACGTTGGCGGTGAATGCCGACGGGACATTCAAAGTGGATTACGATTATGACCAGATCGAAGAAGCGGACGATACCTGGGAAGCCAGATATCTGAAGTAAGCTTCTGCAGGAGGCCGACAAGCAGGCCAAGCAAATCGTGGAGAAGGCGTATTCGCAGATTGCCAAAGAGGAAGGGTACAAGGTCCAGGTCCAGCTTGCCGATAAGTAGTGGGTTATTGCCGCTGCTATCAAGATGAACGTGTCATGGCTAGCGCACTTGGTCATGGCGGATTTCAGCCTTTTGAATATGTTTCTTTGCCTATTTGGGTGCCCTTTCTCCGCCAGCCCGAGTATGAGCGTTGCGATTCCGCGGCTCATACTCGGGCTGTTGCGTTCTGTATGTCGCAAACAAGCCACTTGATGGTTTTCGGGGTTGGCTTCGTATTCGGTGATCTCCGTAATGGTCTTTGACCGAGAGAATGCATAGATCATCGCCATGCTTCGTTCCCGTGCGGTGGCGGCCAGTTCGTCCGTCTTGACGAACAAGGCGTAATGCCGCTCGGAATATCCGGGTATGAGATCGGCGCGGGAACGAAGCGTGGTGATGGTGCCAACGATGTTCTGGTGTGAATGATTCGTTATTGCGTATCCCCGAGCATGTTTTATGCAGATATCGATTCGATCTCTAACTGTTTTATGCTTATGCGCATCATACTCGTGAGCATAAAACGGGGCTCATTGTCACACCTCTATACGGCGGATCAAAAACGCGAAGAGGGTGTGTCCGGAATCCGAAGCAATTCCGAACACACCCTCTCAGTTTCACAGGCAGTCTATATCGAACCGGCCTCTAGGCGGCCTCGCGCAATCAGGCGGTGAAATACTCCACGCCGGCTGCGAACAGCGGCTGGTCCTTCTCGCCGGGCACGTTCACGAACGTGCCGTTGCTGTAACGCTCGGAGTGGCCCATCTTGCCGAACACGCGGCCGTCCGGGCTGGTGATGCCTTCGATGGCCAGCAGTGAACCGTTCGGGTTCACTTCCAGGTCCATGCCCGGCACGCCGGCCTCGTCCACGTACTGCGTGGCGATCTGGCCATTGGCTTTGAGCTGGGCGAGCACATCGTCGGAAGCCACGAATCGGCCTTCGCCGTGGGAGATGGCGATGGTGTGCATGTCGCCCACCTCGGTCTTCGCCAGCCACGGGGAGAGATTCGAGGCCACGCGGGTGCGCACCAGACGGCTCTGGTGGCGGCCGATGGTGTTGAACGTCA
>OLNY01001180.1_pt1 | contig 21668 bp, 29 predicted proteins | sample 1671981 | NCBI WGS metagenome assembly OLNY01 (sample SAMEA3136632, study PRJEB25190) | human gut metagenome | biome: human gut; feature: human-associated habitat; material: faeces | place: Austria | collected 2013
ACCAGAAACTTTCTTACGTACTCTAAGGTGACGTTTTGCTCTACTTGCTTTTTTGTCTGCCTTCTTGAACATAAGGTTCACTCCTTCCTAATTATTTCTTACCAGTTTTACCTTCTTTACGTCTGATAACTTCGCCTTCGAACTTAATTCCTTTACCCTTATATGGTTCAGGTTTTCTCCACTTTCTGATATCAGCAGCAGCAGCACCAACTAATTGCTTATCGATTCCTGATATAACTACCTTTGTAGCTGCTGGAGTTTCGAAAGTAATTCCTTCAGCTGGTTCTATTTCAACTGGGTGTGAATATCCTAAGTTCATTACAAGTTTCTTTCCTTGTAATTGAGCTCTATAACCAACACCGATTAATTCTAGAGTCTTTTGGTATCCCTTTTCAACTCCTATGATCATGTTGTTGATTAATGCTCTAGTTAAACCGTGAAGAGCTCTATGCTCTTTAACGTCACTAGGTCTTGTAACAACAACTTGGTTGTCTTCAACTGCTATATTCATGTCTTTGTCCATAGCCTTAACTAATTGCCCTTTAGGTCCCTTTACAGTAACAACGTTATCTTCAGCAACTGTCACTGTAACACCAGCAGGGATAGCTATTGGTAATCTACCTACTCTTGACATAACCGCACCTCCTGTATTACTTGTTAGATCTATATGTTAATCTAGTTAATTTTCAAAATTAGTTACTACCAAACGTAGCAAACAACTTCTCCACCTAAGCCTAATTTTCTAGCTTCTCTGTCTACAACTATACCTTTTGAAGTTGAAATTACAGCGATTCCTAATCCATTAAGAACTCTTGGAACTTCATCTTTCTTACAGTATACTCTTAAACCTGGCTTTGATATTCTCTTAATTCCAGTTATAACTCTTTCTTTGTTAGAACCGTACTTAAGTGATAATCTCATCATTGGAACAACACCGTCATTATATTCTTCAATATTCTTGATGTATCCCTCTTGTAATAATATATTTGCAACAGCCTTCTTTACGTTTGAAGAAGGAACTTCTACTACTTCGTGTCTTACAGCATTCGCATTTCTAATACGAGTTAGTAAATCTGCGATAGGATCTGTCATAACCATTTAATTTGCCTCCTTTCAGTCGTTAGGTTTACCAGCTTGCCTTCTTACAACCAGGAATTTCACCTTTGTAAGCAAGTTCTCTAAAGCATATACGGCAAATACCAAACTTTCTTAATACTGCATGTGGTCTTCCACATATTCTGCATCTTGTATAAGCTCTTGTTTTATATTTAGGAGCTTTGCTCCACTTTTCAATAATAGCTTTACGTGCCACAGTTTTCCCTCCTTATTATTGAGCGAATGGCATTCCAAGGAATCTTAATAATTCTCTTGCTTCTTCGTCAGTCTTTGCAGTTGTAACGAAGATAATATCCATTCCTCTAACCTTATCGATTTTATCGTATTCTACTTCTGGGAATATTAATTGTTCTTTAATTCCTAAAGAATAATTTCCTCTTCCATCAAAAGCTCTATCAGAAACTCCTCTGAAGTCTCTAACTCTTGGAAGAGCTATTGACATTAGCTTATCAGCAAATTCAAACATCTTTGCTCCTCTTAATGTAACTTTACATCCTAATGCCATGTTTTCTCTGATCTTAAAGTTAGCAACTGATTTCTTTGCTCTAGTTAAGATTGGTTTTTGTCCTGAGATAAGTTGTAAGTCAGCAACCGCAGATTCTAAAACCTTTTGGTTATCTTTAGCTTCTCCAACTCCCATATTTATAACGATTTTTTCAAGCTTTGGAACTTCCATGATGTTTTTGTATCCGAACTTTTCTGTCATAGCTTGAATTACTTCATTTGTATACTTCTCTTGAAGTCTTGGTGTCATAATTAGTACCTCCTTTCAGATTTTAGAATGTTTCTCCACACTTCTTACAAACTCTAACCTTAGTACCATCTTCTAAGATTTTACTGCTAATTCTTGTAGCATTTTTGCATTTTGTGCAGTATAACATAACTTTTGAGCTATATATAGCTCCTTCTTTTTCTATTATTCCACCTTGAGCATTTGCTCTAGTTGGCTTTTGGTGTTTCTTTACTATGTTAACTCCTTGAACAAGAACCTTTCCTGTTTTTGGATATACTTTTAAAACTTCACCAGTTTTTCCAGCATCTTTACCAGAAATAACTACTACTGTGTCGTTCTTTTTAACGTGTAACTTCAAATTAGCCACCTCCTCTATTATAGAACTTCTGGTGCTAATGATAATATTTTGTTAAATTCTTTATCTCTTAGCTCCCTAGCAACTGGTCCGAAGATACGAGTTCCTCTTGGTTGCTTATCATCTTTTATTATAACAGCAGCGTTCTCATCAAATTTGATGTATGAACCGTCAGCTCTTCTTAATCCTCTTACTGATCTAACAATAACAGCTTTTACAACGTCACCTTTTTTAACAACTCCGCCTGGTGTTGCACTTTTAACGCTAGCTACTATTATATCTCCAATGTTACCGAACTTTCTCTTTGATCCGCCTAAAACTCTGATACACATGATTTCTTTAGCACCTGAGTTATCTGCTACCTTTAATAAGGTTTGTTGTTGTATCATTGAAATTTACCCTCCTTTCAGTCCTAAAAAGCTTATTTAGCTCTTTCAACTATTTCAACAAGTCTCCATCTCTTATCTTTAGATAATGGTCTAGTTTCCATTATTAATACTCTATCATTCATGTTAGCTTCATTATTTTCATCATGAGCTTTGAATTTAGTAGTTCTATTCATAGTTTTTCCGTATAGTGGATGTCTTACCTTAGTTTCAACAGCAACTACGATAGTCTTATCCATTTTATCAGAAACAACTCTACCGATTTTCTTCTTTCTTAATCCTCTTTCCATTAGGGGCTACCTCCTTCCAGATTTACTGTTCAAATGCCCTGATCTCTTCTTCTCTAATGATGGTTTTGATTTGGGCTATAGATTTCTTTACTTCTCTTATTCTCATAGGATTTTCTAATTGTCCTGTAGCTAATTGGAATCTTAAGTTGAATAATTCAGCTTTTAATTCTCCTAGCTTAGCAACTAAATCTTGAGGATTATTTGCTCTTAAATCTTTTAATTCTCTAGCCTTCATTATTCTTCACCACCCATTTCCTCAAAATCTCTTCTTGTAACGAATTTACACTTTACAGGAAGTTTGTGTGATGCAAGTCTCATTGCTTCTCTTGCAACTTCTTCGTTAACTCCTGATAATTCAAATAATACTCTACCAGGTTTAACTACAGCTACCCAATATTCTGGTGAACCTTTACCAGAACCCATTCTTGTTTCAGCTGGTTTTTCAGTAACTGGCTTATCTGGGAATACTTTTATCCAAAGTTTTCCTCCTCTTCTAATGTATCTGTTAATTGCTATTCTGGCAGATTCTATTTGGTTACTTGTTATCCATCCACAAGTTTGCGCTTGGATACCAAAATCTCCATATGCAAGGAAATTACCTCTAGTAGCTTTTCCTTTCATTCTACCACGTTGTACCTTACGATGCTTAACTCTTTTAGGCATTAACATGATTATATTCCTCCTTTCTTACGCGTTAACTTCTTCCTTCTTTTCAACTTTTTTAGTTGGAAGAACTTCTCCATTATAAACCCAAACTTTAACTCCGATTTTACCGTATGTTGTATCTGCTTCAGCAAATCCATAATCGATATCAGCTCTTAATGTTTGTAGTGGAATTGTTCCTTCGTGATATTGTTCAGTTCTAGCGATTTCAGCTCCGCCTAATCTTCCTGAACAAGCTGTTTTAACACCCTTAGCTCCTAATCTCATAGCTCTTTGGATGCTTTGTTTCATAGCTCTTCTGAAAGAAACTCTTTTTTCTAATTGAGCAGCAATGTTTTCAGCAACTAATTGAGCGTTTGCTTCAGCATTCTTAACTTCAACTATGTTTATTAAAATGTTCTTTCCGTTTACTAATTTAGCAACCTTAGCTTTTAAAGCTTCGATTCCTGCACCACCTTTACCGATAACAACACCTGGTTTAGCAGTATATATATTTAACTTAACTCTTTTAGCTGATCTTTCGATTTCAATCTTAGCGATCCCAGCTGAGAAAAGTTCTTTCTTTACGAATTCTCTTATTTTGTTATCTTCGATTAAGTTATCTGCAAATGTTCTCTTATCAGCATACCATTTTGCATCCCAACCTTTGATAACTCCAACTCTAAGTCCGTGAGGATGTACTTTTTGACCCACTTGTTTTTCCCTCCTTCTTACTAAGCTCTTTCTTTAACTACTACTGTTATATGACTTGTTCTCTTATTGATTCTGAACGCTTTACCGTGGTCCATTGGTCTGAATCTCTTTAAAGTTGGACCAGCACCTACGAATGTTTCAGCAACATATAAGTTTTCAACATTTAAGTCATGATTGTTCTCTGCATTTGCAACAGCTGATTTTAAAACTTTGTTTATAACAACTGCAGCATCTTTTGGAGTGTATTGTAATATAGCGAAAGCCTCGTTAACGTTTTTTCCTCTTATTAAATCAAGAACAACTCCTACTTTCATTGGAGACATTCTAACATATTTAGCTATAGCTCTAGCTTCCATTGGTGTTCCTCCTTTCCCAGATTACTTTCTTTTTCTTGATGCTTTTTCGTCGTAATCGTGTCCTCTGTATGTTCTAGTAAGTGCAAATTCTCCTAATTTGTGTCCTACCATATCTTCGCTCACATATACTGGAACGTGTTTTCTACCATCATGAACAGCGATTGTATGACCAATCATTTGTGGGAAAATTGTTGATGATCTTGACCAAGTCTTAACAACCTTATTTTCACCATTAGCATTCATTTCTTCTATCTTCTTTAAAAGTCCTTCGTGTACGAAAGGTCCCTTTTTTATTGATCTACTCACTATAATTTGCCTCCCTTCATAATCTCTAGGCCCAGTAAGCCTGAAGAGAATTAATTCTCTTCAATTACTTACTATTTCTTCTCTTTATTATGAATCTATCAGAATACTTCTTATTCTTTCTAGTCTTGTATCCAAGTGCTGGTTTACCCCATGGAGTAACTGGACTTGGTCTACCGATTGGTGATCTACCTTCACCACCACCATGAGGGTGATCGCAAGGGTTCATTACAGAACCTCTAACTGTAGGTCTCCATCCCATGTGTCTCTTTCTACCAGCTTTACCAATATTGATAATGTCGTTAGTAGTGTTAGAAACTGTACCGATTGTAGCTTTACATTCGATTCTTACATATCTCATTTCACCTGAAGGTAATCTTAATGTTGCATAGTTACCTTCTTTAGCCATTAATTGAGCTGAAGTACCTGCTGATCTAACCATTTGGCCACCTTTACCAGCTTGTAATTCTATGTTATGAACAACTGTACCAACTGGCATATCTTTTAATGCTTTTGCATTACCAACTTTGATATCAGCTTCTGGTCCAGATACGATTGTATCTCCAACCTTTAATCCTACTGGTGCAATGATGTATCTCTTTTCACCATCAGCATATACTACTAAAGCAATGTATGCTGTTCTGTTTGGATCGTATTCTATAGTAGCAACTTTTGCTGGAATACCATCCTTATTTCTCTTGAAATCTATTATTCTATACTTTCTCTTAGCTCCACCACCGTGGTGTCTAACAGTTATTTTACCTTGTGCATTTCTACCACCAGTTTTCTTTAAAGAAACAAGAAGTGATTTCTCTGGGCTGTTTGTAGTTATTTCTTCAAAACTTGCCATTGTCATTTGTCTTCTTGATGGTGTAGTAGGTCTAAACTTTTTAACTGCCATGCTAATTCCCTCCTTCTTTAAGCTTATCTGGTATTTTTACCAATACTTCGCTTTGATATTATTGCATTCCTTCGAAGAATTCAATACCTTTGCTATCTTGAGCTAATGTGATTATAGCTTTCTTTTGGTCAGCTCTCTTACCAACATGTACGCCCATTCTCTTAGTTTTTCCCATAGTTCTTATTGTTTGAACTTTTTCAACTTTAACGCCGAAAACTTCTTCAACCGCTTTCTTTATTTGAACTTTGTTAGCGCTCATATGAACTATGAAAGTGTACTTCTTTTCTGCCATTGCAGCCATTGACTTTTCAGTTATAACTGGTTTTCTGATTATATCGTGGCTTGTTAACTTCATTATGCGTACACCTCCTCAATCTTTGATACAGCATCCTTAGTCATGATTACTTTTGAGTATTTTAATAAATCATAAACGTTGATGTTGTTAACTGGAAGTACTGCTACTCCTTCTATGTTTCTAGCTGATTTGTAAACTGTTTCGTTTGCTTCAGCAGTAACGATTAATGTCTTCTTAGCATTGAAAGCATTTAACATTTTAACAATTTCCTTAGTCTTAGGAGCCTCTAATGTTAAGCTATCTAATACTACCATTTCATCATTTTGAACTTTGCTAGTTAATGCTGATAACATAGCAACTCTTCTCATTGATTTTGGTATTGACATTCTGTAATCTCTTGGCTTTGGTGCGAATACAACTCCACCTTTGATCCATTGTGGTGCTCTGATTGATCCTTGTCTAGCTCTACCAGTTCCCTTTTGTCTCCAAGGCTTGATTCCGCCTCCTCTAACCTCAGCTCTAGTCTTAGCTGATTGAGTTCCTTGTCTCTTGTTAGCTAATAATGCAACAACTACTTGGTGCATAGCATCTGCATTCACTTCAACAGCGAATACTTTATCATTTAATTGAATATCTTCAATTTTATTTCCTTCTTTGTTAAATAATCCTACTGTAGGCATTCTGTCTCCTCCTTTCTAAAGAAATTAAGCTTTAACAGCGTTTCTTATTACAACTGTGCTCTTGTTAGCACCTGGGATACCACCCTTAACTAATATTAAGTTCTTTTCAGCTATTACTTTAACAACTTCTAAGTTTAATACTGTTGTGTTAACAGCTCCCATGTGTCCTGGCATGTTCTTGTTCTTGAATGTTCTTGATGGATCAGAAGAAGCTCCCATTGAACCTACTGCTCTGTGGAACTTAGAACCGTGTGACATTGGCCCTCTGTTAGCATTCCATCTCTTAATAACCCCTTGGAATCCCTTACCTTTAGAAACTCCAGAAACGTCAATTTTATCTCCAGCTGCAAATAAATCAGCTTTGATTTCTTGACCTACTTCGTAAGCGCTGCAATCTTCTAATCTGAACTCTTTTAATGTTCTTCTTAAAGATACTCCAGCCTTAGCAAAGTGTCCTTTTCTTGGCTTATTAACTAATTTTTCTCTTATTTCACCGAAACCAACTTGTATTGCTTCATAACCATCCTTTTCGATAGTCTTCTTTTGAACAACAACACATGGTCCAGCTTCTACTACAGTTACAGGAACTACCTTTCCATTTTCATCGAAAATTTGAGTCATTCCTATTTTCTTACCGATTATAGCTTTTTTCATGTATTTACACCTCCTAAACGTATTAGCGGATTGCCCTTGCAATCATAACCGTTCAAACTGTTTATTTAATAGTTAAGCTATTATAGCTTTATTTCGATATCTACACCAGCAGGTAAGTTTAATCTCATTAATGCATCAACAGTTTTTGGTGATGGATTAACGATGTCGATTAATCTCTTGTGTGTTCTGATTTCGAATTGTTCTCTTGAATCTTTGTACTTATGAACAGCTCTTAATATAGTAACAACATCTTTTTCAGTAGGTAGTGGTACTGGACCTGCAACCTTAGCTCCTGTTGATTTAGCTGTTTCAACGATTTTTTCAGCAGATTGATCTAATATAGTGTGATCAAAAGCCTTTAATCTGATTCTTATTTTTTGTTTTGACATTCTGGTTTCCCTCCTTTTCATGTACGCTTTACTTCTAACGCACAACAGCAATAGTTATGTAAACTGTTCCTGGTGTTTCACACCTAAGAACACAAATTACTATTCCTGCCGTCGGATTCTAGATCCTGACTTGCTCCTCAAGAATAACCCGGAAGTCCGGCAACCTCTTGATTCATCGCGTTATGCTACACAACTTCTTTATTATACTATCTTTATAAATCTTTATCAAGACTTTTTTTTCATCTTTTTTTAACCATTTTTTATAAAAATTTTTTAAGTTTTTAGAAGTAATCCTGTCGTTCAACTGTTATAATTTTATATCGAATTTAAAAATTTTTCAATAGTATATTTGATGAAATTTTAGTTTCTATTGCCTTATATTATATATATTTAACCAAATTATTGTATTATAAACATTTTTTATGCTTATTTTTAGTTTCTATATACATAATTTTCAAACTACGTTATGTATTCTTATCATATATAATAATAAAAACAATTAATATTCTTCTATTTTAATAATATACATTCTATTTATACTTTATATATTTTAAAAAACTTCATTACTTTACTTCTATCCTTTTATTTCTTTTATAATTATTAAAATTTATTTTTTTATTTAGATATACTTCTAAACTAAAAAAGGAATTAATTATTACTAAAATTAATAAACAAAAAAAAGAAAGAGTAAAGGCGTCCCCTTACTCTTTCTATTTTTGTGATCACAATTATTAAGCGCTTTAATTTAAAATTTATATTTAAAAAGAATTTAAAACTTAAATTGAAAAGTTTAAAACTATTCGATTATAGAAGTAACAACTCCTGAACCTACAGTTCTTCCACCTTCTCTGATAGCGAATCTTAAACCTTCATCCATAGCTACTTGAGTGATTAACTCAACGTTCATATCGATGTGGTCTCCAGGCATAACCATTTCCATTCCTTCTGGTAATTTGATTGATCCTGTAACGTCTGTTGTTCTGAAGTAGAATTGTGGTCTGTATCCATCGAAGAATGGAGTATGTCTACCACCTTCATCTTTCTTAAGTACGTATACTTGACCTACGAACTTGCTGTGTGGATTTACTGATCCAACTTTTGCTAAAACTTGACCTCTTTCGATTTCAGTTCTTTGAACACCTCTTAATAATGCTCCGATGTTATCTCCAGCTTGTGCTTCATCTAATAACTTTCTGAACATTTCGATTCCTGTAACAACAACTTTTCTCTTTTCTTCTGTTAATCCAACGATTTCTACTTCGTCTGATACGTGAAGAACTCCTCTTTCAACTCTTCCTGTTGCAACTGTTCCTCTACCAGTGATTGTAAATACGTCTTCGATTGGCATTAAGAATGGCTTATCTGTTGCTCTTTCTGGAGTTGGGATATAGCTATCTACTGCGTTCATTAATTCCATGATGCAAGCTGTTGCTTCTGGATCTGTTGCGTTTTCTAATGCTCTTAAAGCTGATCCTTTGATTACTGGAATGTCATCTCCTGGGAAGTTGTATTCAGATAATAATTCTCTAACTTCCATTTCAACTAATTCTAATAATTCTTCATCGTCAACCATATCTGCTTTGTTTAAGAAAACAACGATGTAGTCAACACCAACTCTTGAAGCTAGTAGTATGTGCTCTCTTGTTTGAGGCATTGGACCATCTGCAGCTGAACAAACTAATATAGCACCGTCCATTTGAGCCGCACCAGTGATCATGTTCTTAACGTAGTCAGCATGTCCTGGACAGTCAACGTGAGCGTAGTGTCTGCTTTCTGTTTCGTATTCAACGTGAGCTGTGTTGATTGTGATTCCTCTTTCTTTTTCTTCTGGAGCTCTATCGATATCAGCATAGTTGAACGCTTCTGCGAACCCTCTGTTTGCTAATACTGTTGTGATAGCAGCTGTTAATGTAGTCTTACCGTGGTCTACGTGACCGATTGTTCCAATATTTACGTGTGGTTTACTTCTTTCGAACTTTTGCTTTGCCATTTGAAATTCCTCCTTATTTTAAATAAACTTTGCCTAGCGTTTGCATACTAATTTATATTCTCTATGGAGCTCATGATCGGGATTGAACCGACGACCTCCGCCTTACCAAGGCGACGCTCTGCCGACTGAGCTACACGAGCATTAAAGTGGCTCGCACTTTAATATACCAATTATAAAGTTTACTATCATTTGTTTTTTTTGTCAATATTATTTTACTATTATTGTTTATTGTCGGAAAGGCACTTTTCAAGCTTTCTCTTAACTCTTTGAAGTGCATTATCTATAGACTTTGCATGTCTATCTAAATCACAGGCTATTTCTTGATAAGACTTACCATCTAAATAAGATTGTAATACTTCCATTTCTAAATCTGAAAGAACTCTTGAAATAGCATCTTCTATTTGAGCCTTTTCTTCCTTACCTATCACAAGTTCCTCTGGATCACTAATCTTCATACTAGAAAGTATATCCAAAAGAGTCCTTTCTGAATCATCTTCTGATACTGGTTTATTAAGAGAAATATATGTATTTAAAGGTATATGCTTCTGTCTTGTTGCTGTTTTTATTGCAGTTATTATTTGTCTTGTTACACATAACTCAGCAAACGCCTTAAATGTTGTTGATTTCTCATAATTAAAATCTCTAATTGCTTTATATAGACCAATCATTCCTTCTTGATAAATATCCTCTTTATCAGCACCTATTAGAAAATATGATCTAGATTTTGCTTTCACAAAGCCTTCATACTTAGAAATAACATATTCTTGTGCTCTCACATCTCCATTTTTAGCCTCTATAACTATTTCTTCTTCTTCTTTTCCCTCAAACTCAACTGCTATTTCCTTTGAATAATCTTTGTTATTCACAAATCCCCCTCCATTTCCTAAAACACCTTTGATATTTACCCACGCCTCATAGCCTCTAACTTTTTCAGTATATCTTCATCAATATTGTCTTGTACAGTACTCTTATATGATAGATTTACCTTACTGCTAGTTCTTTTTATATCTTCAGATGTATCAAACACCATATTATAAAACTCTACACTAGAAATTCTAGTTGCTCCTCTTTGAAATATAGTTTGTTGCTCTAAAGAGTCTGATGTTACTACAGACACTTCAAACCTTCTTCCTATATTATGTATTTCTCTTTCAATATAAGCATCCGCGGTTTCTCCACTTTTAGTAAAAACTACTGTAAGATTTTTATTGTGTTCATATTTATTCTCTAAATTTCCTGCTACTCTGTATCCATCAAATACAAGCATAATTTTACATTGATGAATTGCACCATAATTATGTAAAATATCAATTAGCTTTTGTCTTGCACTATCTAAACTTATTTCTTTTTCTCTTTTTAAATTACTCCAGCTATTTATTACATTATATCCATCTATAAAAATAAATTTCACTTTTAACCTCTGTTAGTATTAAACTATTTAGTTAATCTACCTTTTAATACCTCATACATCATTATACCACCTGCAACTGAAGCATTTAAAGAGTTAATTTTACCTACCATGGGAATTTTAACTAATAAATCACATTTTTTAAGAGTTAAGTTTGATATCCCCTTTCCTTCACTACCAATAATTAATGCACATGGACCTGAGAAATCAGTATTATAGCTATAATCTTTTCCATGTATATCAGCTCCATAAACCCAAATTCCTCTTTCTTTTAAAATATCTATTGTAGCATTTATATTAGTAACCTTTGCAATTCTCATATGTTCTATTGCACCAGCTGCACATTTATATACAGTAGAAGTAACTCCAACATTTCTTCTTTTTGGTATTATTATTCCATGAACACCACATAATTCTGCAGTTCTTATAATTGATCCTAAGTTATGTGGATCCTCTATTTCATCTAATATAATTATAAATGGCTTTTCACCTTTTTTATCAGCATAGTCTAGTATATCGTTAACTTCACTATATTTAAACGGAGTAATTTTAGCAATAATTCCTTGATGATTTAATCCTTCACACATAGCATCTAATTTTCTTCTATCTGCTTCTTTGATTACTATTCCTTTATCTTTAGCTAACCCTAATGCAACCTTTATTGAACCTTCTAAATCACCCTTAATAGAATAAATACATTCAATAGTTCTATCGCTTTTTAATGCCTCAATAACCGCATTTCTTCCTATTATCAAATCTTCTCTTAAAGCTTCTATATTAGTTTCTTTTGCTGGTGTAGCATAAGCTCTTTCTCTTCTTTGTTCCCTATTAGCTTTTTCTTGTAATTTATTAAATTCTCTTTCTCTTCTTCTTGGATTTTCTCTTTTCGCCATAAAATAATTTCTCCTTATTTATTATTTATCTCACTTTTTAATGCATGATTAAAAATAAATTCTAATCTTTCTGTATTACCAATTAAATATAAGTATCCGACTAAGGCCTCAAAACCTGTTGCCATTCTATAGTCTCTAACATCTGCATTTTTAGGAACTGTTGCAGATTTAGCGTTTCTTCCTCTTTTATATATGTAACTTTCGTCTTCTGTCAAAAATTCTTCTATTTCATGCATAATTGTACTTTGACTTTTTGCCTTAACGTATCCAATTGCTTTAACATGAATTTTATGAGCGCTTAACTCAAGATTATTTGATAGTATTGAATTTCTAACAAAAAGTTCATAAACTCCATCTCCTATTAAAGCAAGTTGAAGGGGATTTAAAAGTCTAGCCTCTTTTTCAGTAAATTCCTTTACTCTAAAATCATTTAGCATATTTGTCTCCTCATTGTATGATTAAAAGTCAGTACATTAATTATACTAACCTTAAATCTTTAATATATAAATATCTAACTAAATTATTTATATAATAATTTATAATTAAAAATTAAGAGTCAAGAATTAAGAATAAAGCTTCTAAAACAGCTTTTTATTTTTATTTTAAAGCCAGTTTTACTGCCTTTACTCTCAACTCTCAACTCTAAACTCTTAATTCTTAAATAATTAATTAAATTAATCTATCTTTTTCCATCTAACTCCTTGTGGAGTATCTAAAAGTTCTATTCCTTTAGCCTTTAAATCATCTCTTATTTTATCAGCTAAAGCAAAATTTCTATCTTTTCTAGCTTGTTGTCTTTCAGCTATTAAAGCCTCAATTTCTTCCTCTAAGTTTGCTTTAGTTGTTTTTTGTAGTATTCCTAACGGTAATCCTAATTCTCTTATTAACTCTAAGGCCTTTTCACATAACTCCTTAGATGAATTAATTCCTATATTACTATTAATATCTCTTATTAAATCAAATAAAACTGAAATAGCATCTGCAGTATTAAAATCGTCATCCATCTTTTCAATATATCTTTGTCTATAAGCATCTAACGATTCTAAATACTTAACTTCCTCATCATTCATTTTTTCAACTTTAACTTCTGATATTAAATTTTCTAAGTTTCCTATAGCATTATATAATCTTTCAATAGAAGCTTTAGCTGATTCTAATAATTCATTACTAAAGTTTAATTGAATTCTATAGTGTCCTGATAACATTAAAAATCTTATTACATCTGCATCATATTCCTTTAATGCATCTCTTGCTGTTAAGAAGTTATTTAAAGACTTAGACATTTTTTGATTATTAACATTTAAAAATGCTGCATGCATCCAATAGTTTGCAAATTTTCTTCCTGTTAATGCTTCACTTTGAGCAATTTCATTTTCATGATGTGGAAATGCTAAATCCATACCTCCAGCATGTATATCTATTGTATCTCCAAGTAAATTTTTAGCCATACATGAACATTCAATGTGCCATCCTGGTCTTCCTAATCCCCAAGGACATTCCCAAGCAGGTTCACCTGGTTTTTGTGCTTTCCAAATAGCAAAATCCATTGGATCTTCTTTTCTTTCATCAACATTTATTCTAGCTCCAGCTTGTAAATCTTCTAAATTTTGACCTATAAGCTGACCATAACCTGCAAACTTTTTAGTTCTGAAGTAAACATCTCCATTCACTTCATATGCATATCCCTTTTCTATTAATCCAGAAACGAACTTGATTATTTCATCAATATATTCTGTAGCTCTTGGATTAGTAGTAGCTCTTTTAATATTAAGCCCGTCAGCATCTTTATAATACTCACAAATATATTTATCCCCAATTTCTTTTACAGTCGTATTCTCTTCATTGGCCTTGTTTATCATCTTATCATCTATATCAGTAAAATTCTGAACAAAATTAACTTCATATCCTCTATATTCCATGTATCTTCTTATAGTATCAAAAACAATAAATGTTCTACCATTTCCTATATGAAAATAATTATAAACTGTTGGACCACAAACATACATGCTAACTTTCCCTGGATTTAACGGAATAAATTCTTCCTTTTTTCTAGTTAAAGAATTATATATTTTCATTTAATAATACCTCCTTTTTTATTTTTTAAATTCTATAATCTTATATTATTCTTTTCGAATTGAGATTTTACAGTCGTAATAACATCATCTATTTTTATTACTTCCATTTCACCATCTCTTAATTTAAATTCTACTTCGCCATCAGTTATTTTTTTACCTACAGTAACTCTCATTGGAATTCCTATAAGTTCTGAATCCTTAAACTTAACTCCTGGTCTTTCATTTCTATCATCTAATATAGCATCTACACCAGCTTTTCTTAATTCTTCATATAATTTATTAGCTATTTCCATTTGTGCTTCATCTTTAATATTTACTGGAATTACAGAAACATGATATGGTGCTACTGATAATGGCCATACTATACCATTTTCATCATGATGTTGTTCTATTATTGAAGCCATAGTTCTTGTAACACCAATTCCATAGCATCCCATAACAAATGGAGTATTCTTTCCATTTTCATCTATAAATGTAGCATTCATAGCTTCAGAATATTTAGTTCCTAATTTAAATATATGACCTACTTCAGTTCCTCTTGCTATAGTTACTTCAGCACCACATTCAGGACATTTTTCTCCATTTTCTATATTTCTAAAGTCTCCTACAGTTCCTTCAAAATCTCTTCCATAGTTAACATTTTTTAAGTGATATCCAGTTTCATTTGCTCCTGTTATCATGTTATACATATAAGTAACTTCTTCATCTACTAATAATAAGTCTACCTTTATTCCTACTGGTCCACCAAACCCAACTTCACAACCAGTTGCATTAGTATACTCTTCATGAGAAGCCATTATTATATCAGTTGAAGCTTTTGCTGCATTTGATACCTTTACTTCATTAACTTCTCTGTCACCTCTAACAACTACACCTACTATTTTTCCATCAACGTTAAACATTAGAAGCTTAACAGTTTTCTTTGGCGATACTTTTAAGAAATCAGAAACTTCATCAATTCCCCTGCTATCTGGTGTAGCTACTTTTTCCATTTCTAATAATTCTTCTACTTCTGCCTTTTCTGGAGTTGCTTCTGCTTTTTCTATATTTGCAGCATAATCACAAGCGCTACAGAATACTACATCATCTTCTCCAACTTCTGACTTAACCATAAATTCAGCAGAATTTGATCCACCAATTGCTCCTGAATCTGCAGCAACACACTTTGCATCTATTCCACATCTATTAAATATTTTTACATATGCATCGTGCATTTTATCATAAGATACATCTAATCCTGCTTGATCCTTATCAAAGCTATAAGCATCTTTCATTATGAATTCTCTCGATCTCATAATTCCAAATCTTGGTCTTCTTTCATCTCTATATTTTGTTTGAATTTGATAAAGATTAACTGGTAATTGTTTGTATGATTTTATTTCATTTCTAGCAATATCAGTAAAAACTTCTTCATGAGTTGGTCCAAGACAAAAATCTCTATTATTTCTGTCTTTTAATCTAAACATTTCATCTCCATAGACATCCCATCTACCTGATTCTTGCCATAATTCTGCTGGTAATACTGCTGAAGCTAAAAATTCTTGAGCTCCTGCTGCATTCATTTCTTCTCTAACTATATCTTCAATATTTTTTAGAACCTTTAAGCCTATTGGCATATAGTTATAAACACCTGCAGCCATCTTTCTAATCATCCCTGCTCTAAGCATAAGCTTATGACTATCTATTTCTGCCTCTGCTGGTACTTCTCTTAATGTTGATACTAACATATTTGACATTTTCATAATTTTTTCCTCCAGACTGTCTATTTAATATTTTTATTAATTCATTACTTTATAATTTTAATTATAAAAAAAGTTCCCCCTAATATAGAATTAGGGCGAACTTATATCCGCGGTACCACCTAAATTTGTGCTTTAATAATGATAACGGTGTTAAACCGATAGTTTTTACCTACAACTCAAAAGCTGGTTCAAAATCTATTGAAAATCTTACAGCCTACGGATTTTCTCTCTGAAAGGGCGATTTCTACTATTCTTCATCACTGCTTTAAGTAATATTTTTTTGATTAATTAATTATATAATCTTGAAAAAACTCTGTCAATAATAATAAAATTGAAATTAAACAAGCTTTTCTCCTAAAATTAAATCCTCTGGGGTTGTAACCTTAATATTAGTATACTCACCATCATAAAGATATACTTTATATCCATACATTTCTGATACCATTGTATCATCAGTAACAATTACTTTATCTTCTTTCACTCTTTTATGGCACTCAAAAATTTCATTAAATTTAAAAACTTGTGGTGTTTGAATCGCCATTAAATCTTCCCTATTAGGAGTTTTTATTGAAAAATTTCTTTCATCTTTGATTTTTATAGTATCTTTAGGCATTACACCTGGCGCGCATGCTCCATAAACAGATGCATACTTTATTCCATCATTTATTATTCTATCTGAAAGAAATGGTCTTGCACCATCATGAATTAATACTATATCAGTTTTGCTATTTTCCAAACTTTTTAATCCATTATATACAGAATCTTGTCTTTCATTACCACCTATAATTATTTTATCAACCTTAAGAGAATACTTTTTTAAAATATTTTCTTTAAAATATTCTACTTCTTCCTTTGATAAAACAACTACTATATTATCTATTTTTTTATTTTCATTAAACTTTTTAATTGTATAATAAATAATAGGCTTTCCTTTTATCTCAATGAATTGCTTGCTTACGGAAGCATTCATCCTTTTACCCTTTCCCCCTGCTAAAATAATAGCACTTATCATGAAATTTCTCCTTTAATTGTCCTTTGGTTTTGCAAATATCATTCTTCCAGCAGATGTTTGAAGAACAGATGTAACTATTACAAAAATTTCTTCCCCAATGAATTTTCTTCCACCTTCAACAACAATCATAGTTCCATCATCTAAGTATCCAATTCCTTGTGTAGATTCTTTACCATCTTTTATAACTACAATTTTCATTTCTTCTCCTGGAAGAACTACTGGTTTTATTGCATTAGCCAAGTCATTTATATTCAAAACAGGTACACCTTGAAATTCAGCAACTTTATTCAGGTTAAAATCATTTGTTATAACCTTTCCATTTAACTTTTGAGCAAGCTTTAATAGTTTACTATCAACTTCTGCTATTTCCTTAAAATCGCCTTCCCAAATTTCTGTTTCAATTTCTAGTTCTTTTTGAATCTTATTTAATATATCTAAGCCTCTTCTTCCTCTATTTCTTTTTAGAGAATCTGATGAATCTGATATATGACGAAGTTCATCTAAAACAAAACTAGGTATAACTAAAGTTCCTTCTATAAATCCAGTCTTACACAAATCAAAAATTCTACCATCAATTATAACAGATGTATCTAATACCTTTGCAGTACTCTTTATTGAACCTTTAGATTTCTTTTCTTTTTCCTTATCTCTTATATTATTCTTTTTAAATATAAGTAAAGTTGATGAAATATCATCCCTTTTCTTTATGAATATCTCTGCTCCAATTATTGCCGCTATTAACTCTAATAATACAAATATTATAGGTCCTATAGCAGGATGTATTCCTGAAAATATTCCTGAAAAAGGAGCTCCTATAAATGCTGCAATAATCAATCCTATTAAAGTTCCTACACTCCCAAAAATCAATTCTTGTGCACTTAATCGTTGAATATTTTTTTCCATTTTATCTATAGTACTTGATATTAATTTATATAATCCTGGTGAAATAAAATAAAAAATAATTCCGAATAATAACATACAAAAAACATAAAGTATTGTAGTTGCTACTGCACCTTTAATAATGTGGATTTTAAATCCTCTTCCAATAGCTAATACCCCTTCACAAACAATATATCCAATGACTAATCCTAAAAGAGTAAAAATAATCTTTAAACCTTTTTTAAACAAAAACTCACCTCCTATTAAAAGCTATACATAATAGTTATAAATAACCATTTTTTATTATACCATAATATTAATATTACTATTACTAGTATTTAAATTTTAAAATTAAATATTAATACCCCCTATCAAAATAAACACAGGTTGTTTATTATAATATTAAACAATACAGACAAGGGTTGTATTGACAAAATTGTCTGAAAATACTTATAATTTATATAAGGATTATATTTCTAAGGAGTTGAGGCAAATGAAAGACATTATATTTGATAGCTTTCAAAATGACGTCAGTGAATCTCTATTAAGACACAAAAGTATTCTCGATGTTCTAACTAAATATACTGAATCTAGTTCTAGAATTAACAGAGCAGTAGCTAAAGCTGTTACAAACTGTGGTTGCATTGAGATAAATGCAAAAAAGCAATGTCTGCCAAATGAAGACAACTCATTGGAAGATTTATCTAAGTGTTTAAAAACTCATGTAGATGGTTGCTTATGTGAAAACTGCCGTGAAGTTATAGAAAGAGAAATTGGTAATAATTTATTCTATCTTACTTCTCTTTGTAATCTTCTTGATATAAATCTTTACGACGTTCTATTGAAAGAAAGCGATAAAATTAACACCCTGGGTAAATTTACCTTTAGATAAATATATAAGCAGGTTTATACCTGCTTATATATTTTTACCAATATTTTATATTAATATTCTATTTATTAATTAAATTTCTTTCTTTAAGTGAATTTGTTCTTTTATTCTCTTTAATCCACTTCTTATTGCAGTCGCTCTAGCTTCTCCTATACCTTCAACTTGATCTAACTCATCTTTACTTGCAGTAATTACATATTTTAATTTACTAAAATGTTTTATTAAATTTTCAATTACATTAGTTGGTATTCTAGGAATTTTAAATAATATTCTATATCCCTTTGGAGAAATTAATGTATCTACTAATGGTACCCCACCAAATCCAAGTACCTTAGCTATAATTTCTAAGTCAACTAGCTCTTCCGAATTTAACTTTTGAATATCTTTATATATGCTATTATGATCTGCATTCTCTTCACAATAATCCCTTATTAAAAGTATTCCATCCCTTTCTATATATCTTATTAATTCATTAAGTTGCATAGAAATAAGTCTACCTTCATTACCAAGTTCTAAAATATATCTTTTTATCTCTTCAACTATTCTCATAACCATTTCAGTTCTTTGTATTGCAGTTACCACATCAAAAATAGTTGTCAAATCTTGAAACTCTAAGATATTTAAATTATTTATTACCCTTTCCAACACATTAACATACTTCTCTAAAGTTTGAATCGCCTGATTAGCTCTTGCTAATATGACACTACTATCTTGTAATATATATTTAATATCGCCTTTGTAGATTGTAATAATATTTCTTCTTTGAGATATTGCAACAACTATAGTATCAGTCTGTTTTGCAATTCTCTGTGCTGTTCTATGTCTCGTTCCTGTTTCATAGGTTGTTACAGATGGATCTGGTAATAATTGTGCATTCGCACAAACTATCTTTCTTAAGTCTTGACTTAATACTATTGCTCCATCCATTTTAGCTAGCTCATAAATATATGCTGGTGTATACTCTGAATTTATATTAAATCCACCATCCACTATATCCATTACATCTTCAGAATCACCTAAAACTATTAATCCACCAGTCTTAGCTCTTAGAATGTTTTCTAATCCTTCTCTCAAATTTGTTCCTGGACTAACTATTTTTAATATATTTTTTATTTCATTATCATCCTTAATTCTCATGCTAATCACCTAATCTATTAATTTCACATACTTTCTATAATAATTATATTCTACACCTATTTATATACATCTGCTATAACATCATTTAATGTTTTCATTGACATTATTTTTATGTTAGATATTTTAACATCTTTACTAAATGATCCTTTAGCTACATATACTTTTTTAAATCCCATTCTGGCTAATTCTTTAACTCTTACTTCTATAGATGGAACCTTTTTAAGTTCTCCTGTTAATCCTACATCTGCTATAAATGCAATATTAGCCTCTATTCCTCTTTGCTTTACAGATGAAACTATACTCATAATAACAGCTAAATTAATACCTTGCTCCCTTATTCGCATTCCACCAGTAGTCTTTATAATAACATTCTTATCATAAAGATTTATTCCACCTCTTTGCTCTAAAATAGATATTAATGTATTTAACTTATCTTTTCCTAAGGTTTCACCTATTCTAGTTGGATACGGAGTAAATGTTTTTGATACTAAACTTTCTACTTCTGTAATTATAGGTCTAGAACCTTCTTTTATAACTGTTAATGTACTTCCTGATACTATCTCCCCATCTTCTCTTTTAGTCATAAAGAATTCCGATGGATTATCAATAGAAATCATACCCTTTTCAGACATTTGAAAAAATCCTGTTTCTCCAGTACTTCCAAATCTATTTTTTGAACTTACAAGTCCTCTTAATTCCTCATCAGTATCGCATTCAATAATTAATACTGTATCAACTAAATGTTCTAACGCTCTAAGCCCAGCTAGTTCATCCGCCTTTGTCATTTGCCCAACTATAATTACGGCTCTTTGCCTTTTATCATCTTTTGCTATTCTTAAAAGTTCATTGGCACACTCCATTGTTTGAGTAGGAGATCCAGCTCTTGCAGGCAATGAATTCTCCATAGTAAATGTTTGAATACTATCTATAATTAATAAATCTGGATCTATTTCATCAACAGCAGCTACAACATTATCCATACTTGTTTCTTGAACAACCCATATATTATCATTAATTTTATCTAATATTCTATCCGCTCTATTTTTAATTTGACTATCACTTTCTTCTCCAGATGCATAAATAACTTTATGTCCACCTCTAGCAATATTATCTGCTACTTGTAATAATAAAGTTGATTTTCCAGCTCCTGGCCTTGCAGTTATTATAGTAATAGAATCCTTAACTATTCCTCCACCCATAACTCTATCAAATTCACTGATTCCAGTTATAATTCTATCACTTTTACTCGAAGTCACTTCCGCTAACTTTTTAATAGGCTTTTTAGATAATTGTCTTACCTTCACAGCTTCTTTAGCTGCCTTATTTTGTTGAACAACTTGTTCTTCATTAAATGTATTCCAACTACTACAATCTGGACATTTTCCCATCCATTTTGGTGATTCATATCCACACTCCTGACAGAAAAATACTGTTTTCTTCGCTTTTGCCATGCTCTTACTACTCCTGTTCACCCTCATACACAACATAAGCTGCCACCCTACCGTTTTCCGGTAAGACGACAGCTTTTCATCACAAGCTTTTGATCACTTATAATTTTTCAATCTCCACACAAACAGCTTTATCCGGGGATAAGTCTGCGCTGAAAGATAATTTTCCTCCCAGATTGGTTTTCATATGGCCAACGCTCACATCATCCAGAAGTACTTTATATTCGCAATCCGCTTCCATCTCTACTGTAATCTGTGTATTATCTGTCCCTTCTACAGAAAATACCATACCGTTATTTCCGATCTTCATATCTAAAACTGTGGTTCCCGGAACGGATTCGTATACGAACATTCCGTTTCGCTCCAGCTTTGTAATCTCCT
>OLNY01001191.1_pt1 | contig 21541 bp, 20 predicted proteins | sample 1671981 | NCBI WGS metagenome assembly OLNY01 (sample SAMEA3136632, study PRJEB25190) | human gut metagenome | biome: human gut; feature: human-associated habitat; material: faeces | place: Austria | collected 2013
TACCGGTTGCAAGCGCAGCGCCAAATACGCCCAAGCCGAATACATAGATAAACAGGAAGTCAAGCACCATATTTGTAAGTCCTGCGGCAAGAGAAACTCCAAGTCCCATTGCAGGTTTTTCGGCAACTACAAGAAAACTTTGAAAGCAGTTCTGAAGCATAAAGAAGGGGAGAGCAAACAAAAGAGTTCTGCCGTAAACCGAACAAATATTAACCATTTCGCCCTCTGCGCCCAAAAGTTCGGAGATTTGTCTTATAAACAAAATACCGATTGCCGCTAAAACAATACTCGCAATTACCAAAAAATAAATCAGCATTGAAAAATAGCGGTTGGCAAGTTTTTTGTTGCCCTCGCCAATGGTCTTTGAAACAAGAGCACTGCCGCCTGTACCAATCATAAATCCCACAGAGCCGAGCATCATAAGTGCCGGCATAATCAGATTAACTCCCGCAAAAGACTCACTGCCCGCAACATTTGATACGAACAGTCCGTCAACAACCCCGTAAACAGATGTAAAAATCATCATTGCAACAGTTGGAATTGTAAATCGGATAAGTTTTTTGTAGGTAAAATGCTCCAATAACTGAATCATATTTCACTCTCCTGTATTTTACATAAAAACAGCTCGGTTATATTATCAATAACCGAGCTCACCCGACATCTTATCGACAGTGTTCCGAATACTCGGAACGGTGTTACGACACCCTGTCCTCCGATGACTTTATTCATTGTTGTATAGACATTTTAGTATATTTTTATACCAATGTCAAGAATTTAAAGAGTTTTAACATAAAATCATATTTTATTTTTTAACGGTAATATTCGTTATTATTTCCATTGGTGTAGTTAATATTATTAATGCTGTTTAATCGTTTTAATTCTGACAGTATTTCTCTGTTGATATCCATCTGTTCTTTGTGTCGTTCTTCATTTCTTTTTTCCATTTCATATAGATTATTTTGTGTATTTCTTGTTGCGTGCGCTATAAAGCCAATGCAGATTATTATATATAAAAATACTGCTATATAAATTAATATTATTAGTATTCCGGCATTAAGTATATTATTTATTATATCCATTATATATGTTCCTTTGTTTAAATTTGATTTTTATTGATGTTGTTTGTTTAATTATGTAATATAACTTCTGTTTTTTAAAGTAAATCCGATTATTTCTCAAAATTATCAATTGTGTAAATAATGCACGAAATTCCGGAAATCATCGAGAACAAAACTGCTCCTGTCATTGCCTCATTAACAGATGCTCCGACAAAAAAGCCGACGATTCCGGCAATGACCATAATGATAACAGCCGCTATGGTTCTAAATTTTTTCATATGTCTTTACCTCCCGAAATTCCTGTTTATACTTACATTATAACATTCGGAAAAATTAAAGTCAAATAAAAACAGTCCGTTGAGAGCGGAGTTTTCTCTCAACGGACTGTTAACCGAATTTTTAATCTTTGTATTTATTTACAAAATACTTTTATAGGTGTCGTTTAAAATGTTATACGAATTTTCAAGATATTTTTGTTCTGACGGAGTAAGTTTTAGTTCAAGCATACGCTTTGCGCCCTCACTTCCGATTATTGCCGGATTGCCGAGAAAAACATCTTTTTTGCCGCCGTATTCACCCCGTAATCTAACGGATACCGTGAGTACGGAGTTTTCGTTTTCAAGCACGGCTCTTGCTACACGCACTATTGCCATTCCTATGCCGTAGTATGTCGCTTTTTTGGCGGCGATAATTTCGTGTGCGGCGGTACGGACTTCTCGGGTTATTCGGTCTAAATCCTCCATAAAATAGCTTTTGGAATTGTCTGAAAGAACATCGCAAATCGGTTTTACCGCAATTAGAGCCTGCGACCAAGGTACAAATTCACTGTCACCGTGTTCGCCGATTACATAGGCGTGTATGTTGCGTGGGTCAACTTCAAAGTATTCGCCCAAAAGATACCGAAGTCTTGCGGTGTCAAGGGTTGTACCCGTGCCGATTACTTTTTCGGCTTTAAATCCCGAAAGCTCGCAGGTAATTCTTGTCATAATGTCAACGGGGTTTGTAGCGACAATAAATATGCCCTCAAATCCGCTTTTCGTTACCTGCGGAACAATTTTTCGGAAAATTTCGTAATTGCCTTTTAACAGCTCAAGTCTGCTTTGCGACGGTTGCCGCTGACTTGCACCCGCACAGATTACAACGATGTCGGCATCTTTACAGTCGCTGTAATTTCCTGCGTAGATTTTTGTGCTGGCAGGCGAAAAAGCAATGCCGTGGTTTAAATCCATTGCCTCGCCTCTGGCTCGCTGTTCGTTTATGTCGATGAGTACAAGCTCGTCACAAAGGTTTTGATTCAGAGCCGCATATGCAAAACTCATACCGACCATTCCTGTACCGACAAGTGCGATTTTCTTTTTGTTTGTAAACATATTATTATCCTTTCTGATTATAATGTAGAGTTGGAGTGATTTTGTTTTGCTTTTTGCAAATCGGATTTTTTGCTGCGAATTTGAAAATGTATCAAATATATTTTTACAATAAAAGATGAATTTATACGGCTGTATGTACATTGTTTTGGAAAAAAGTGCTTAAGGATTATGATGAAAAAAGACGAATTTGTATTGAAAATTTAATGCTATTGTGATAAACTAATATTAAGCATACAATGCGATTTTATGTGTTGGATTTAAAAAGATTATACGAAGGGATAGATTTGAGATGTATAAGATAGTTAAAAAGAAATCACTCAACCCTACCGTTACTCTTATGGAAATTGACGCTCCGCTTATTGCAAAAAAAGCACAGCCGGGTCAGTTTATTATCCTTAGAGTTGACGAGGACGGTGAGCGTATTCCGCTTACTGTTGCAGGTTATGACAGAGAAAAGGGTACAGTTCGTATTATTTTCCAGATTGTCGGTGCTACAACAGAAAAACTCAACCACTTAAATGAGGGCGACTGCCTTCACGATTTTGTAGGCCCGCTCGGTGTTCCTACTCATACAGACGGCTACAAGAAAGTTTGCGTTGTAGGCGGCGGCGTGGGCTGTGCAATTGCACTTCCTATCGCTGAAAAGCTCCACGAGCTCGGCGTAGAGGTTCACTCTATTGTTGGTTTCAGAAACAAAGACCTTGTTATTCTTGAAGACGAATTCAAGGCTTGTTCAGACAAGTTTATTGTTATGACAGATGACGGTTCACACGGCAGACAGGGCGTTGTTACAACTCCGCTCGAAGAGATGATTAAAGCCGGCGAGAACTACGACCTTGTAATTACTATCGGTCCACTTATTATGATGAAGTTCGTTGTTAAGACAACAAAGCCTTACAACATTCCTACCACAGTTTCTATGAACCCGATTATGATTGACGGCACAGGTATGTGCGGCGGTTGTCGTCTTACGGTTGGCGGCGAAACAAAGTTTGCTTGCGTTGACGGCCCTGATTTTGACGGCTTCCAGGTTGACTTTGACGAGGCTATGAAGCGTGGCGCTATGTACAAGGAATTTGAGCGTAAGGCTTACAGCGAAGCTTGTAATCTGTTTAAGAAGGAGGTTGAGTAATTATGCCGAATATGTCCCCTAAAAAAGCTCCTATGCCTACACAGGAGCCTAATGTAAGAAATAAAAACTTTCTTGAGGTAGCTACAGGCTACACAGAGGAAGTTGCAATCGAAGAGGCACAGCGTTGCCTTAATTGTAAGCATAAGCCTTGCGTATCGGGCTGTCCGGTACATATTTCAATTCCTGATTTTATTAAGGAAGTTGCACAGGGCAACTTTTCGGGTGCTTATGATGTAATTTCAAAATCAAGCTCACTTCCTGCAGTTTGCGGCCGTGTTTGCCCACAGGAAACACAGTGTGAGTCAAAATGCGTAAGAGGTATTAAGACCGAACCTGTAGGTATCGGCAGACTTGAGAGATTTGTTGCCGACTGGCACAATGCTCAGACAGATGTTGTTGTAAATAAGCCGGAGCCAAACGGTCATAAGGTAGCTGTAGTAGGTTCAGGCCCTTCAGGTCTTACTTGCGCAGGCGACCTTGCAAAAATGGGTTACGATGTAACTGTTTTTGAGGCACTCCACCTTGCAGGCGGCGTTCTTGTTTACGGTATTCCCGAATTCAGACTTCCAAAGTCAATCGTTCAGAAAGAAGTTGATACACTTAAGGCTCTCGGCGTTAAGGTTGAAACAAATATGGTTATCGGCAGAGTTATCTCTATTGATGAGCTTATGGACGATATGGGCTTTGAGGCAGTATTTATCGGTTCAGGTGCAGGTCTTCCGAGATTTATGAAGATTCCGGGCGAGAACCTTTGCGGCGTTTATTCCGCAAATGAGTTCCTCACAAGAACAAACCTTATGAAGTCTTATAAAGAGGATTCCGCTACACCTATTATGCACGCTAAAAAGGTTGCTATCGTAGGCGGCGGTAATGTTGCTATGGACGCTGCCCGTTGTGCAAAGCGTCTTGGTGCAGATGAAGTTTACATTGTTTACAGAAGAAGCGAAGAGGAACTTCCTGCAAGAAGAGAAGAAGTTGAGCACGCTAAGGAAGAGGGCATTATCTTTAAGCTCCTTAACAACCCTGTTGAAATTCTCGGTGATGAAAACGAGTTTGTAACAGGTATGAAGTGCGTTGAGATGGAACTCGGTGAGCCTGACGAAAGCGGCAGAAGAAGACCTGTTGTTAAGCCGGACAGCGAGTTTGTACTTGATGTTGACGCAGTAGTTATTTCTATCGGTACATCACCAAACCCACTTATCAAGGCTACTACAAAGGGCCTTGAAACACAGAAGTGGGGCGGCATTATCACTGATGAGCACGGTCTTACATCTCGTGAGGGCGTATATGCAGGCGGTGACGCTGTAACAGGTGCTGCTACAGTAATTCTTGCAATGGGTGCAGGCAAAACAGCCGCAGCAGCTATTGACGAGTACATTAAGAGCAAAGAGTAATTCTTATATAAAAAACATTTACCCGATTATAGCAAAAGCTATAGTCGGGTATTTTTTGTGTGTTTCATCGCTAAGATTAATAATTAAGGCTCTTTATCAAAAGTTGGTGTAATTGTGGTTTGGTAAAATAATTAAAAAATTTAGGTCAAGCCTTTTTAAAGGCTTGCGGGTTTGGGCAGAGCCCATAAAAAGTTTCCCTTACATCAAATTATCGGGAGCAAACAGCAAAGCTGTTTGCGTGCTAAGACAATGTTTTGAAAACAGGCGATAGCCTTAAAAAGGGGAATAGATAAAATAATGTGCCGTCATTGCGTAGCAATGACGGCACAAATTATAGGGAGTATCTTTTCTCTGTTGCTGTCGCATTGGCTTTCGCCATTGTGTTCAAGCCGCCAAACGGCAAGCCGTTTGGCTATCAAAATTTGCGATAGCATAAAGTATTTGTGGGCGTTGCCCACACCCACAACCTTTGAAAAGGTTGACCAAACTTTTTACTTCGGGACGGAGAGTTTAGCTTTTGCTTTACTTTGTTGCCCGACTGAAACTTAGTCATAATTTATAATTTTGTCATTTTCTTAAAAAGTTAGTCTGATTTTCCCCACCCCATCACTGCAAAACAGCAAACAAAAACCCGATTATAGCCTTTGCTACAATCGGGTATCTTAATACTTTTCTAAATCAGCTTACCGCTTTTTTATAAAGCTTTTTATAAAGCAAGAACATTGCGGCCGACACTATAAGGAAAAATGCCGAGCAAGAAAGAATACATACAAGCATATTGTTTGCACAAGATACAAACAGCATATATGTAGCCCTTGAGGCAATGTTAAAGGTTTCTACCTTCTTTGACAGCAAGATAATCAACGGCAGAACTGCGGTTGACAAAAATGTTGCCGAAGTTGCATAACAGATATATCTTGCGGCTCTGTGTTTCCACTTTGTGGAGAGTATAAAGATTACAATAATTAATATTGAAAGAATAAGACAAACTGCCATTACATACGGAACAATTGTCTTTAAATTCTGAAATCTGCCTGCAAGTTTGCCAAAGAAAGGCAATTCAAGCGACTGCTTGTAAATTTTTGCGGCCTCTTTAATAAGATACTCCCTGTTATCGCTTGACACGCTGTTAGGGTCAATACCTTTTTTCTCAATATACTTGTCAAGTGCAGTGTTAAAAGTCTGCTTAAATGCGGTTTTATCAATTACACTGCCCTTGCCCGAATAGTAGTCGCTGAGGTATTTTTCAACATCATCATGCAACATAACTTCGTTTAGTAAGTCGCTAAAGAAATCTTCTTCAAGACCGCTTGCATAACCAAGGTCGGTAAGACTGCTTGTAATTTCATCTTTCTTTTCGGTGATATAATTACAAGTGTTCATATTGTCGAGAATAAAGTTTTCGTTAAGCAGTGTAAACTGCAAAGTACCTGCCAAGGTAAGCACTGTAAGCAGTACGGCAAGTATAAACGAAAGCAAAATATTTACTATTCTTTTAACAGTTGACATAACGCTTAGTCCTCCCCTGATGTTTTATCAATCTGAGGACCTGACACATATTTTGCATACACAAAAAATCTTTTATCGGTAAGACCAAGCTCGTCAAACGGATAGCAAGTGTACATAATAAGATTTTCGTAGTCGGCAGAAAGGTCATATGCCGATGTATCGGTAGCCTTTTTTACTGCGGTTTCGGTAATCTCGTATGTATAGTTGCCGTAGCTTGTTCTGATTGTGACTTTCTGTCCTGCTTCTGCGTTTTTCAGTCCGTTAAAATATGTATTATTATGACCGGCAACAAGAATTGTTTTTCCGTAACCCGGTATAAAACTGCCGTTATATATGCCTACACCGTTTCGCAGTGCAACATTTCCGTCACCGAAGAAAAGGTTATTGTCAATAGAGCAATCCTCTATGATAAGTTCGCCGAATTGCTCGCCTGTCTTTGGGTATTGGATTTCACTTATAGGCAGTTTTTTATTTGAATCGGTTTCATTTTCGTTTTCTGACACCGGCACAAATATATTGTTATATTCTGTGGAATAATCTCTTGCAGAGTCCGAAAACATAAGACCTGCTGCCGAAATTAAAGAAGATGACGGCATAAGTACAAGGTAGCCTAAAAGATAAATTACCACAAAAAATATAGAGGGAAGAATTAAAAAACCCTTCCCACCAATTTTTTTATGCCTGTGTCTGGTATTTTTCATATCAGACATTTACAATCAAGCTCTTTCTCTTTTTTTAACAGAAAGAACAACTGTAGCACCTGCTGCAAGAGCAACTGCTGCGCCTGCAACTGTAGCAACAGCGAATGTGTTTACATTAGCGCCTGTTGTAGCAATAGCATTGCTTGTAGTTGTTGTGTTACCCTTACTGTCAGTTGTAACCTTTGTGCTAACAATTGCGTTGCCGTTCTTGTCAGTAGCAGAAACAGTCTTAGTTGCCTTGTCGTAAGAAACTGTAACGCCTACAACATTGGCAGCCTTCTGACCATAAGTGAAGAGCTCCTGCTTCTGGGCTGTGTTAAGATCCTTAACAGTTGAAGCACCCTGTGACTTAAGGTAATCTACAGCATCATTGATGTCCGCAATAATCTCCTTAGATTCTGCGTCTGTCATGTCAATAGTGTTGAAGTAGTTTTCAGCCTGGTTGAGCATCTCATCAGCATTAGTAATAAAACCACCGTTGTAGCTTGTGTTTACTTCTGAAAGCTTGTCAAGTACAGCCTGTTCTGCGCTGTTGATACCAGCGGCAAAAGCCGGCACACTAGCCATAGCAATAACTGTTGCTGATGCAAGGATTGCAGATAACTTTTTCATTATTTATACCGCCTCTCTAAAGTATTTAGCAAATCGTTGAACAAAATTATATATATAAAATTTTGCCCAATTATCTACTTTGGATTATATTTTAACACAATAATTCTTTTTTGTAAATACTTTACATTAAATTACTGTCGAATCTTAGTTTTTTATTTTTTGCAGTAAACAAAGTTGTTTATCTTGCTTGTTTTTGGTATTATTCACGAATTTTCTTGTCTGACATACATTCAACAAGAACAGCTTTTTGCGCATGAAGTCTGTTTTCTGCCTCTTCAAAGATTTCATTGGCATGCTCTTCAAATACATCGGCAGTGATTTCTTCGCCACGGTGAGCAGGTAAGCAGTGAAGAACCATACACTCCGGATTTGTAACAGACATAAGCTCTTTGTTTACCTGATAGCCGGCAAATGCCTGTTCACGGATCTTCTTCTCCTCTTCCTGTCCCATAGATGCCCAAACATCTGTATAAACAACATCAGCGTTCTTTGCAGCCTCCATTGGGTCTTCAACAATTTCAAATTTGCCGTTGCCGTACTTTTTACCGAATTCAATAATGTGTTCAGGCGGCATATATCCCTTTGGGCAAGCTGCAGAGAAAGACATACCTGTGCTGAGTGCGCCGACAATGAGAGAGTTCATCATATTGTTGCCGTCACCGATAAAGCACATTTTAAGTCCCTCAAGTTTACCCTTGAACTCACGGATAGTCATAAGGTCAGCGAGTACCTGACAAGGGTGGCAGTAGTCTGTAAGACCGTTGATAATCGGAATAGAGCCGTACTCGGCGAGAGCCTCAACCTCTTCCTGCTTAAATGTTCTGATCATAATACCGTCAAGAAAACGAGAGAGAACTCTTGCGGTATCCTGAACAGGCTCGCCTCTGCCGATCTGTAAGTCATTGGATGAAAGGAAGAGCGGATAACCGCCGAGCTGTGTCATACCTACTTCAAAAGAAACTCTTGTTCTTGTGCTTGACTTCTCAAAAATCATACCAAGAGTTTTGCCGGCAAGAATTTTGTGCTCAATGCCGTGTTTCTGCTCATATTTAAGCTGGTCAGCAAGGTTAAGTGTATTGATGATTTCATCTGTTGACCAATCTTCAAGTTTAAGTAAATGCTTCATTTTAATTCTCCTTTAATGTTTTTTCAAGAATATCAAGCGCAAGGTCGATTTCTTCTTTTGTAATGTTAAGCGGCGGCAACATTCTTAAAAGTGACTTTGCGGTAATGATAATAAGTCCGTTTTCAACGCATTTTGCCGCAATGTCGTGTGCGTCGCCGTCTTTAAGCTCAATACCAATCATAAGTCCCATTCTGCGAACAGCCTTTACGCCGTCCATTTTGAGGACTTTTTCTTCTATATATTTACCCTTTGACTCAACCTCGGAGAGAAACTCCGGCTTTGAAATTTTATCAAGCACATAGTTTGCACCTGCGCAAACAACAGGGTTTGCACCGAATGTTGTGCCGTGAGTCGAAGGTGACATTACATCTTTAAGTTTTTCGCCGCAAACGCATAAGCCGATCGGAAGTCCGCCGCCAATGCCCTTTGCAACTGTGAAAATGTCAGGTTTTACTTCAAAATTCTGGAAAGCGAACAGCTTGCCTGTTCTGCCTGCACCTGTCTGTACCTCGTCAACAATAACAAGAATATCCTTTTCGTTACAGAACTTAACAAGGCTCTGAACATAGTCTTTATCAAGGATATTTACACCGCCCTCGCCCTGAATAAGCTCAAGCATAACTGCGCAGGTTTTGTCTGTTACGGCATTTTCAAGAGCGTTCATATCGTTGGCGTCAACATAAGAAAATCCCTGTGTAAACGGGAAAAAGTAGTTGTGGAACACATCTTGTCCCGTTGCGGAAAGAGTGGTTACTGTTCTGCCGTGGAAAGAATTGTTGAGTGTAATAATCTCATTGCGGTCAGCACCGTACTTATCAAAGCTGTATTTTCTCGCAACTTTAATGGCACATTCATTAGCCTCCGCACCGCTGTTTCCGAAGCATACCTTTGAAAAGCCTGTAAGTGTACAGAGTTTTTCGGCAAGATTACTTGCCTGCGGGCAATAAAAGTAGTTTGACATATGCTGAATTGTGTTTGCTTGTTCGCTTACGGCTTTTACCCAGCCGTCCTCGCACCAGCCGAGGCTGTTTACACCGATACCCGATGCGACATCAACATATTTTTTACCGTCCTCGTCATAAGCAGTTGCACCCTTGCCGCTTTTTAAAGCTACATTGTATCTGCCGTAGGTGTGCATTATGTACTGCGAATCTTTTTCCTTTGTATTCATCATACCACCCCTTAAGTGTTATCTACATCTTCGTTATTAAAGGAAAAAACAAATATATCCTCACGCTTTTTAAATCCGAAATCCTGCCAGAAGCTCTGACCCGTGGTGTTGTTCTGATAGCAGAAGATATGAGTTTTATCAATCCCTTGGTCTTTAATCGCTTTGATAGCGCTTTTTGCAAGTTCGTGACCGATTCGGTTTCTTCGGTAATCGGGCAGAACCGCCATATGGTGAATAAATCCTCGTCTGCCGTCATGGCTTGCAAGTACAGTGCCGACAATTTTACCGTCAATAACGGCAACCTTGCTCATACCCTCGCTTCTTGTCAGATAAGATTCTATTTTTGCTTTTTCGTCAGCCTTGGACAAGGCTCTTTTTGAGGTAATCTGCCAGAGGGCAAATACTTCCTCGTAGTCATCGATTGTCATTTCTCTGATTGTCATATCTGTTTTTCCTTATCAACTGCCCGTAGGCAAAATATTTGCAAATCTATTAATAGAACATTGTGCCGATACCCTCATCACTGAACATTTCAATGAGGATAGAGTGTTCAATTCTGCCGTCAATAATGTGTGCTCTGCTTACGCCGCTTCTTACAGCCTCAACACAGCAGTCAATTTTCGGAATCATACCGCCCTTTATGATGCCCTCACGCTTGAGCATAGGAACTTCGCTGACATTTACAACAGATATGAGCGAGTCTTCGTCGTTTACATCTTTTAAAAGACCTCTGATGTCTGTCATAAGAATGAGCTTTTTGGCACCGATTTTTGCCGCAATGTGAGCGGCGGCAATATCCGCATTTACATTATAAACATTTCCGTCATAACCGCTTGCAACGGTAGCCACAATCGGAATATAACCGTTGTTGATAACATTCTGCAAAGGTTCCGGATTTACTTCTTTAATCTCGCCTACATAGCCGAGGTCTGCACTTGTAACAAGTTTTTCCGCCATAAGCATATTGCCGTCAAGACCGCAAAGACCGATTGCCTTGCCACCGTGTTTTTCCATAAGCTGAACAAGGTTTTTGTTTACCTTGCCTGCAAGTACCATCTGCACAATGTCAATAGTTTCTTCGTCGGTAACACGCATACCGTTTTCGAACTTGCTTTCTTTGCCGACTGCCTTAAGCATTGCATTTATTTCAGGGCCGCCGCCGTGAACAAGCACAACATTAACGCCTACAAGGCGCATAAGTGCAATATCGCTCATAACGGCGCTTTTGAGTTTATCGTTTATCATTGCGTTGCCGCCGTATTTTACAACAATTGTTTCACCGCTGAATTTACGAATATACGGCATAGCTTGTATTAAGACTTTTGCTCTTTTATTAATATCCATTTTTCATTTCCCCTGATATAAATTTAATGCCCGTTTTTCAGATAAATTATGGTTTGGCAAATTACTTTGCCAATTAGGTTCTGTAATCTCCGTTAATCTTTACATAATCGTAAGTGAGGTCACAACCGTAAGCCTCGGCATAGCCATAGCCGTCATTAAGTGAAACCAAAATGTTGATGTCCTTTTCAAGCAGAATTTCCTTTGCTTTTTCTTCCGAAAACTCAACTCCTGCGCCGTCCTTGCATACAAGAATATTGCCTTTGGCGGATTCAAAAGAAACATCTACCTTTTTAACATCAACATCTGCGCCGCTGTAACCGATTGCACAAAGGACTCTGCCCCAGTTAGCGTCCGAACCGAACATTGCGGCTTTTACAAGGCTTGAACCGATAATGCTCTTTGCAATTTTAACAGCGTTGGGCTTGCTCTTAGCACCCTCAACCTTGCAAACAAGAAGTTTTGTTGCGCCTTCGCCGTCACCCGCAAGTTTCTTTGCAAGTGCTCTGAAAGCTGCGGTAAGTCCGCTTAAGAATGTATAGTAATCTTCGTTTTTGTTGGTAATCATTCTGTTGCCGGCTTTGCCCGATGCCATAATAGCAAGGGTATCGTTTGTAGATGTATCGCCGTCAACGCTTACCATATTGTAACTGTCCTCAACAGCCTCATGCAGAGCCTCACGCAGCATATCCGAAGAAACAGCCGCATCTGTTGTAACAAAAGAGAGCATAGTACCCATATTAATGTGAATCATACCGCTGCCCTTTGCAATACCGCCGATTGTAACGGTCTTGCCGTCAAGCTCCATCTGCATAGCCATTTCTTTTTTTACCGTATCGGTTGTCATAATAGCCTCGGCTGCGTCTGTGCCGCCCTCTTTTGTAAGGTGACCTTTCATATATACGCAAGCCTTTAAAATAGGCTGAATAGGCAGAGGCTGACCGATAACGCCTGTTGATGCAACGATAACATCTTCCGCTTTTACACCGAGAGTTTCGCCTGCGATAAGGCACATATGATTTGCAATGTCATATCCGTTTGCGTTGCAGGTGTTTGCATTGCCTGAATTTACGATAACCGCCTGTGCAATGCCGTCTTCGAGGTGCTTTTTGGTTACCTCGATAGCCGAACTTTTAACAAGGTTTTTAGTATAAACAGCCGCCGCAGTACAGGGAGTGTCGCAATAAATCAGCGCAAGGTCACGCTTTGTTTTATTTGACGGCTTGATTGACGCACAAATACCGGCTGCTGTAAAGCCCATAGGAGAAGTAACTGTGCCTTCGATAAATCTGTAATTTCCCATAATAAAGCCTCCGTTTTATAGCTTTGCTTAATTATTAATTAAAAAGCAGGCGGAACGATTATAAGGCCTGTCTTTTCGTCAAGTCCGAAGATAATGTTCATATTCTGAATTGCCTGACCTGCTGCACCCTTAACCATATTGTCAATAGCTGCGCAAGCCACAAGCTTATTTGCTCTTTTATCGTGATGAATTGAAACATCACAGAAGTTTGAATAGCGTACATTGTGAATGTCGGCGCATTTGCCGTCGTCAAGAAGTCTTACAAAAAACTCGTCTTTGTAGAAATCCTCATACGCTTTTCTGATTTGCTCAAAAGTAACGCCCTCGTTAATGTCTGCATAAACAGTGGCAAGAATACCTCTGTTTACAGGTAAAAGGTGCGGCACAAATGTGATTGTTACATCTTCGCCCGAAAGTTTTGAAAGTGTCTGCTCAATTTCGGGTGTGTGGCGGTGGCAGGCTACCTTATAAGCGTGGAATCCCTCGTTAAGTTCAGGGAAGTGATTGCCTTGTGTAGGTTTTCTGCCTGCACCTGTTACGCCGCTTTTGCAGTCACAGATGATACCCTTTGTGCTTACAAGTCCGTTTGCGATTGCCGGAGCAATGGCAAGTGGGGAACAGGTAGTGTAGCAGCCCGGGTTTGCAATTAATTTTTTACCTTTTATTTTATCTCTGAAAAATTCAGGAAGTCCGTAAACAGACTGTTCGTGTAACTTTTTGTCAAGAAAAGTACCGCCGTACCACTCTGTATATTCTTCTTCGCTCTCAAGACGGAAGTCTGCGCCGAGGTCAATGAAAGCTTTGCCTGCGCTTATGCACTTTTCGGCAAGTTCCTGTGAAAGACCGTGGGGAAGTGCGGCGAAGATAACATCGCTTTTCTCAACAACAGCGTCTTGGTCTTCACAGACCATATCGTTTAAAAATGTATATGACGGATAAACATCGCTTAACTTCTGACCTTCAAAAGAAACCGAGCTGATAGCTGAAATTTCAGCCTCGGGGTGACTTGTCAGAAGTCTTACAAGCTCGGCGCCGGCATAGCCTGTTGCGCCTACAATACCTGCTTTTATCATTTTAATCAATCCTTTATGAATATATATCTAACAATTCTTATACTGATACTAATAGTCTATATCTAAATCAATCCGCCAAACATTAACTAAAACAAACAAATAAAAGTTTGAAGTTTCCAAAGGTCACTGACCTTTGGTCGTCTAAGAAAAAAGGATTCTTAAGGGAAAAGGGACTCGAAATCCCTTTTCTCTTGAGCGTGCTTTCTTTTGGAGCTTTTCTTTTCACGCAAAAGAAAAGCGGAATTGGCAGGAAGTTTAATTTAAGACAAAAATTGTTTTCAACAACTGCATTTATAAAATCAATTATAAATTCTTAGCAATTTCAGCCACACGCTTTGCCTGTGCCTTTACATTTTCAGAGGCAGGGCCGCCGAATGCTTTTCTTTCGTTTGTACAAGTTTCAAGTGAAATTGCTCTGTAAACATCATCGTTAAATACATCACAAACCTTTTTGTACTCCTCAATCGGGAGGTTTTCAAGGTCTGTACCAAGCTCAATGCATCTTGCAACGAGTTCGCCTGTTGCCTTGTATGCATCTCTGAACGGTACTCCGTTCTTTGTGAGCCAGTCTGCGCAGTCGGTTGCGTTAATAAATCCCCCTGCTGCCGCTTTACGCATATTCTGCGGAATAACTTTCATTGTGTCGAGCATTGGAGTAAAGGCTGTAAGGCACATTTTAACTGTATCAACAGCATCAAAAATTGCCTCTTTGTCCTCCTGCATATCTTTATTGTATGCAAGGGCAATGCCTTTCATAATTGTAAGTAAAGTCATATTGTCGCCGAAAACTCTGCCGCTCTTGCCACGGACGAGTTCTGCGATGTCAGGATTCTTTTTCTGCGGCATAATTGAAGAACCTGTTGAAAAAGCGTCGTCAAGCTCAATGAATTTAAATTCCCAGCTGCACCACATAATGATTTCTTCTGAAAATCTTGAGAGGTGCACCATAATAATAGAAAGAACAGACGCAAACTCAATGCAGTAATCTCTGTCGGATACACCGTCAAGCGAGTTGTTTGTAATTCTTTCAAAACCGAGCAGCTCGGCTGTAATTGTTCTGTCGATAGGGTATGTTGTGCCTGCTAAAGCACAAGAGCCGAGCGGCATTTCGTCCATTCTCTTAAGGCAGTCCTCAAGTCTTGACACATCTCTTAAAAGCATTTCGCCGTAAGCTAAAAGGTGGTGACCGAAAGTAATCGGCTGTGCTCTCTGTAAATGAGTGTAGCCGGGCATAACGGTTTCGCTGTACTTTTCCGCCTTGTCGGCAATAACCTTGATAAGGTCAACAACGAGCTTTTTAACATTTACAACTTCCTTTTTAAGGTAAAGTTTAATGTCAACGGCTACCTGGTCGTTACGGCTTCTTGATGTGTGAAGTCGCTTGCCGTTGTCGCCGATTCTCTTTGTAAGCTCGCCCTCAATAAAGGTGTGAATATCCTCTGCTTCCATATCAATATGGAGAGTGCCGTTTTCTATGTCTGCAAGGATTCCCTTAAGACCCTGAACTATGTCGTCAGCCTCTTCCTGTTTGATAATGCCGCATCTGCCGAGCATTGTTGCGTGGGCAATACTGCCCTCGATATCCTCTTTATACATACGGCTGTCAAATGAGATTGAGCTGTTAAAATCGTTAGTGGTTTTTGAAAGTTCCTTTTTAAATCTGCCTTTCCAAAGCTGCATATAATCACCTCGGGTTAATGAATGATTGTTAATTTGTGTATTATTTATAATTGATATTGCTGTTTAAAAATATCCGTATAAACAACTGTCAGGGACAGAGAATTTCCCTGTCCCCGAACCGGAATAATTATTTTAATTCATACAAAAGTCTTTGAGTAAAAATTACTTAATAAGACCCTTTTTAGCACGAACCTTGATTGGAAGACCGAAGAGGTTGATGAAACCTGCACTGTCGTTCTGATCGTAAACCTGATCCTCGTCAAAGGTTGCGATTTCTTCATCATAGAGTGAATATGGGCTTGTAACGCCTGCGTCAATGATGTTGCCCTTGTAAAGCTTTAACTTAACATCACCTGTTACATACTCCTGTGTGCTGTCAACGAATGCCGAGAGAGCCTCACGGAGAGGTGTGTACCATTTGCCGTCATAAACGAGTTCTGCAAATGTGTTTGAAAGGTTCTTTTTGTAGTGGAGTGTATCCTTGTCAAGGCAGATTTCCTCAAGCTTGTTGTGAGCTGCATAGAGGATTGTGCCGCCCGGAGTTTCATAAACTCCACGAGCCTTCATACCTACAAGACGGTTTTCAACGATATCTGTGATACCTACGCCGTTTCTGCCGCCGATTTTGTTAAGCTCTTTAATAAGCTCTACAGAGTCGATTTCCTCGCCGTTAAGTTTTGTAGGAACGCCCTTTTCAAATGAAATTGTAACATACTCTGCCTTGTCGGGAGCCTGTTCAGGAGAAACGCCGAGTTCAAGGAAGCCCTCCTTGTTGTACATAGGTTCATTTGCAGGATCTTCAAGGTCAAGACCTTCGTGGCTTAAGTGCCAGAGGTTTTTATCCTTAGAATAGTTTGTTTCACGGTTAATCTTGAGCGGAATGTTGTGCTTTTCAGCGTACTCGATTTCGTCCTCACGGCTCTTGAATTTCCAAGTTCTCCAAGGAGCGATAATCTTCATATCAGGAGCATAAGCCTTAATAGCAAGTTCAAAACGAACCTGGTCGTTACCCTTACCTGTGCAGCCGTGACAGATAGCGTCAGCGCCCTCGGCTTTAGCAATTTCTACAAGTCTTTTAGCAATGATAGGACGGGCAAATGATGTACCGAGGAGGTATTTGCCCTCATAAACTGCGCCTGCTTTAACTGTAGGAATGATGTACTCGTCAACAAACTCCTTTTTAAGGTCTTCAATATAAAGTTTAGATGCGCCTGTCTTAATAGCCTTTTCCTCAAGACCGTCAAGCTCTGTGCCCTGTCCTACATCACCCGAAACAGCGATAACCTCGCAGTTGTCATAGTTTTCTTTTAACCAAGGAATAATAATAGAAGTATCAAGTCCGCCTGAATAAGCGAGAACAACTTTTTTAATTTTATTGTCAGCCATTTTAATTTCCTCCATAGAAATGATTTATATTACTCTTACATTATACGCTTTCTGACGGAAAAATCAAGTGTTTTTTGAATAATTATTCAATACACCGTAAAATTGTGATAAATGCACTTAATTCAAAATAAAACCCAAGGTTTTTACAGCAAAATCAACCTTGATTTCAGCATAAATCTTCAATATATGTATAAAAATGCATATATGCAGAAATAATGAATATTCATTTTTTACGCTTGATTTTGCATAAAATGTATATTTTAATGAATATTCAATGCAGATATTCATTTTGACTTGCGGCAAAGCAAAAAATAAACAGCCGATTGGATATTTAATCAAAGTAAAACAGGTCTTCAAATTTTTTGTCCAATGAAATGCATAAAATCAGAGCAAGTTTTATTGTCAACTTTATTATACATATGCCAAGTAAACTTGTTAATAGATTTTTTGATTTATTTATATCACTAAATACAAGCAAGTAAAAAAGCCCGACTGTTTTTACATAGTCGGGCAAGAGTTATAAAATTGCAAGATTTCTTTTCCATATCAAAATTCTTTTTACAGACTCGTCGATTCTGTCTGCTGTAATTTCTCCGCTTTGTACGGCATTAAGCAATGCGGTATATTCGCTTTCAATATCGCCGCAGCAGAGGAAGTCATTGCCTGCTTTAAAAGCGACAACCGAGAGTGGTTCGTAAATGTCAAGGGCGTCAACGGCAAACATATCGAGGTCATCGGTCATAACAACTCCGTCAAATTTAAGCTTATCTCTTATAACCTCATGCACAGGCTCAGAGAGCGAGGCGGGATTATCGCTGTCAATCGAATTTACTGTTACGTGCGACACAAGAATACTGTCTGCGCCTGCGGCTATACCTGCCTGAAACGGCAGAAAATCATTGTTCTGCAAGTCCGAGAAAGTTCTGCTGTCAGTTGCAGACGAATAGTGCGTATCGCCGTTGTCGCCATAGCCGGGGAAATGCTTTAGCACAGTACCGAGTTTTTTCTCTTTGCTTGCTTTTACAACCGTATCCACAAATCTGCTTGTGCTTGCGGCGTCACTTGAAAACGACCTGTAATACATAAATGAATAGGGGTCGGAAGTGATGTCGCAGACAGGCGCCATATTTACATTTACGCCGAGCGAAAGCAGAAATTCCGCTTTATCGTATGCGTCGTCTTCAATAGCGCTCCAACCGCCGTTGTTAAATGTATCGCTCGGTGAAAGGTATGCGCTGTCCCTTAGGTTTGGATTATCGCTCGCTCTTACAACCGTTCCGCCCTCTTCGTCTGTGCCAATAATAAGCGGAATTTTGGCATTGGACTGCATAGCTTTTATATCGGCATTCACTTCTTCTTTTGTCTTGCCGTCAAAATCTACACCGAACAGCAAAACGCCGCCGATGTGGTATTTGTTTATTGCGTCGCTCATATCATTGCCACGACAATTTACATAAAACAGCTGTCCGACTTTTTCTTCAACCGTCATTTTTGAAATCATATCGTCAATGTCTGAATACAGGTCGGGAGGAGCGGTGGTTTCTGTCACTGTTGCCTGACTGTTTTGCTCGTCATTTGTCGACTGCGCTTTTGAAGCTTCGCCCGTGTTATGACAGCCTGCAAGCGCTGTTGCCAACATTGCTGCGGTGAGAAGTGATGTAATTGTTCTTTTGATTTTCATTTTATCCCTCATTTAAAAATTTCGACAGTCGTATTTTCTACAAATCTGTCCTTAAAAGTTTTCATCTTTTGCATATGCGGTGTGTTAAGATGTTCTTTTTGCAATTTTTCGGACTGCCATTTTTCAATAAGCAGTACCTCATTGCTTTTTCCGAATGACGGCACAAAGTAATTGTATTTTATACAGCCGTTTTCATTTTGTACAATCTGCGGAAAGCCCTCGTTTTTAAGAGCTGTCAAAAAGTCATTAACCATACCGTTTTTAACGGAATATTTTACGATAAGCGTGATTTCTTTCATTTTATCTCCTTGTCGGTCTTTTTAAGTGTTTTGTAAGTTTCAAAATAAAAGAATTTGTCTGTATATGTACCTATTATACCAACGACTTTGCCCATTGTAAAGGCTGCAAGTACAGTTCCTATACCAAGTCCGTCAAGGTAGCCGAGGCAGAAGAAAGTAAGCGCAGCGGTTATAAAAATCTTCCGATATAACAAATTATTATGCACACTGACAGCCTGCTGTCAGTGTGCATAAAACAAAATTTGAAAAAACAGGCGGTAGCCGTTGTAACCGGAAATGCCCAAAATATAGGCAACGCATTGCGTTGCCTATGAAGGTTAAGTATGTTTCTTTTATTGCTCTCGCATTGACTTCCGCCCATTCGTTCAAGCCGCCAAACAGCAAGCTGTTTGGCTATCGTTAGATTGCATAAACGGAAAGTATTTGTGGGCTTTGCCCACACCCACAACCTTTGAAAAGGTTGACCAAACTTTTATAATACTTTGCAAAATTATTTTGCTAAACCATAATTTTAATTATCGTTTTGCTATTGCTCGCTGTAAGGTGGTAACATCCCTTACATCACGGTGACCGTCAAAGTTTGTATCTGTGTAATAATACTGGAGCGAATCAAGCTCAACCGATCCGGAAATGTACTGTTGCAGCAAAGTAACATCGTTTACATCTACTGTGCCTTGAAGGTCAATATTGCCGAATCTCAATATGTATATATTCGAACCGACAGTACCGCCGCCGCTGCCGACTACATAAGCTTTGCGGTAAGAAAATGTAGTGCAGTATTCTGTTGGTTCATTGATTTTAGTAGACAGATAAATTTCCACGCAGCCGTCCTTATCCGGAACTACGCCCGTTACAGCACCGCCGCTCTGGAAGTACAAGGCGGAGTCATAATAACCGCCGCCGTCTGCTTTTTCGTATTTGAACTTATGATCATGACTGCCGATACTTGAGTATTCCATTGTATGCGAGCCGTCCTTGTTAAAATAATTCGGATCTACCTCGTGAAGATTTATTTTTGCTTTAACATACCTTCCGCCTTTATCGTCAAATGTGTAATATGCATGTAAGTTACCAGAACCGCTTACAAAATAGCGGGCGTATTTTTCGGTAGACGGCATAAAGAGTGTTTTGTCACCGCCTATACAATCGGCAAATTTCATGGAGTAGTTTTTTTGAGTATCGCCTCCCGTAAATAATACTCCGTTTGTATAATCGGACGGAATATTGTACGCAGAAACCAAAAGCGTGTTGTTGCCGATGTTTTTTGCCGAGTTGTAAATCTCAACACCCTTATGCGGCTTAACGGTTTTTGCGTTTGCGGTCACTGCTGCACCTGCAGTCAGCACCGCACAAAGAATTAAACATACAAATTTTTTCATTTTATACTCCTTTATAATTATTTGGTAATAGTTTGTTGTAAGTCTGTAACATCTTTAACATTTGTTTTACCGTCACGGTTTATGTCGGAATAAAACATCTGAAGTTTATCAAATTCCGCATTGCCCGCAAGGTATCTCTGCAAAAGGGTTGCATCGTTTACATTTGTACTGCCTTTAAGGTCAATATTGCCAAAACAAAGCATCGGCACATACATATTTATTATTCCGCTGTAATTAGGCAGGAAGGTTGAAAATGCGGTTTTCAAACCGGGTTTTGCTTTTATATAAATTTCCACACAGCCGTTCTCGTCGGGTGCAACACCGTTTACCGCACCGCCGCTAAAGAAAGTGAGATTGGATCCATTTTCCCTAAGAGTGTAGGTTGCTCCGTTTCCGTCTGTATCGGTATATGAACCGTCACTGTTAAAATAGCTTGAAACATCGCTTAATTTTACCCTTAGTTTTACATATTCGCCGCCTGTATTCGCAAAGGAATAGCCTGCATAAGTATTTCCGCTGCTACCGCCGTTTGCCGAAACAAAGCGAGTATAGCTTTCGCTTGACGGCATGGAAATAACGGTATTTTTACCTATACAATCCTTGTATTGTACAGCATATGGTTTTCCTGTGTTTTTGCCGTAAAAACACACTCCGCCAAGCGTATTTTTGCTAAGATTATAAGTAAACACATTTAAGGTGTTGTTTTCAAGTTTTACCCCTGAATCAAGCACCTGAACGCTCTTATTCTCCCGAACAACTGCCGCATTGGCAGAAACTATTGAGCCTGTTGCCATAACAACTGCAAGTGCTGTACTTAAAAGTTTTTTCACTATCTTCCCTCCATTTTATTCGGATAAAGCGTTTTGTAAAGCCGTAACATCCTGAACATTTATTTTGCCGTCACGATTAATGTCGGCATGGTACATTTGCAGAGAATCAAACTCTGCATTGCCCGAAAGGTACTGCTGGAGCAATGACGCATCGTTTACATTTACGCTGTAATCTAAATTTATATTGCCAAAAGTAAGCTTATATATATCTCTGCCGTTTGTTCCGCCGCCACCGCCGCTTGTCAGCCCCACATCAAGGCCGTATTCTGTAAAGTAATTCACACTATGGTCTACCTTTGTACTCACATAAAATTCCACATATCCGTTGCTGTCGGGAACTGCACCGGTAAAAACTCCGCCGCTCTGAAAAAACAAAACAGATTCATAGTAGCCGTCCTTTACCGTTTGACGAGTAAAATTATATGTATGTCCGTCTTGGGCGTGTGTGCCGTTACTTTTAAATTCATTTGGATTTATATCCGACAGCTTGGCTCTT
>OLNY01001196.1_pt1 | contig 21486 bp, 24 predicted proteins | sample 1671981 | NCBI WGS metagenome assembly OLNY01 (sample SAMEA3136632, study PRJEB25190) | human gut metagenome | biome: human gut; feature: human-associated habitat; material: faeces | place: Austria | collected 2013
GCTCTCCAGCGTTGCCCTGTTTCGCTGCATTTTTAGCTTTGGTACGTTTTTCGGGTTTATTCGCGTTTACACAGTTGTTTTTTCAGACCCATTTTCTTAGCACTATTTTTTTAGCAATCCCGAACGCCAGTAATCCTATTGCTGCGGCTGCGCCACCAACAACTTTTTTGAGTTTATCTGCGTCCTTACCCATGCAGTTCTGACACACTTTGTGCTTATAGCCCTCCGGCAGGTTTCGTCCGCATTTCTTGCAGGTTTCCATAATTAAAGTTCTCCTTTCAGAAGTCTGGTTTTATTCGGCAATGGCAGACTGTTTATATTGGTCTGTACGTCGCTCAGTGTCTTTGACCAGAAGCTGTCGGTGCGTTCGCTGTTGAGGTCAAGGCATTCTATCATTTTGGGTCTGGCATATGAAACGCTGAGATAGTGTGAATATGCTTTGAGAACTTCGGCGGCGGCTTCGGGCTCGCCAAGCTCCTGATAGGCTATCACCGCAGACATGGAAGCTGTGTTTATCGCATTGAGACCTATATACAGCTTGTCCATCTGCTCCTCTATTTTAGCAGAAGAGATGTGACTCGTAAGCTTGCCGATAAAGTCATCTGGCTGATTTTCTATGAAATCAAGCGAATCCTTCTGACTGAGCATGAGCTTCTGGCGGGCGGCTTCCGACTGCTGGGCTACGTTCAGGAGCGCCTGCTTTCTGAGTCCATTGTTCTTTATGTGCAGGGCTGTCAGAAGATTCTGGCGGCAGGCGTATGCTTCGGCTAATCGGTCGTTTTCCTGACCGCGGCACAGGTCTGATATCTCTTTGTGGATATTTTCAAGTGTATCGACCATCTGGGCGAGCTGCATCTGCATAGTGAAATTAGTCAGCGCGTTTAAAAGGTCGGGGGTGGTCAGAACATCCTTAAGCTCTATATGCCCTGCCCACTGGCCGTTTTTGGTGTTTCGCAGGACAGCAAGAAGTCTGCCTTTTTTGTCAACGCACATTTCCACTACACCTTCGTTCAGAAGTCTTTTCTGAAAAGGCGTCAACACGGCACGAAGCTCTGAGCGCGGGATAGCTGCTTTTATAGCGGCTATGAACGATGGAGCGGCGCACAGTGCGGACTTTATATTTTCAAGGCTGTCTCGGAATAACTGACGGTATGCGTCACGGTATTCATTATCGGCTGACAGGAATTCTGCCGGGTCGCTGGTGTAATCTTTAAGTTCCGGGTGGGTTTCTGCATCTTTCATCGTGATACATCCTTTCAATCGTCAAACTGGGGATATCCCCGTGAAATAAAGAGCTGTGCTTTTATTATTTTTAATCATATTTTTGCGTAAGCTGCGCACGCGAAATTTACAACTCCTTTAATGAAAAGAAACGAAAGGAGTGTTTTCTATTATGAACACACATTGGCACGAAACGAGAAAAGCTATAAACGCTTTCAAGAATGCAAACCCCAAGGCTTACGATGTTATATGGAAAAATGCGTACTGGGAAGGTATGCAAGAGATGTATCATCATTGCAAGCAAATGACGATTGCATGCGCGATAGGCGTTGCTGTTGGCGCAGTCGTTTGTACTACGGCTTATGTTGTTATTGATATTGCAAATAGGAGATCATGAAACTTTTTGGAGAAAAGTCCACTTACAATGGCTTTTCTCTTTTGGGTCGGTGAAAAATATGCAAAGAGTTTTCTCGTTGATTACTTACCTCATTCATCATATAAAGAACAGCCCATTTTGCACAAAGGGTATGGACCGCCGCAAGCGTTGCATCCTGATGGGATATATCCTCTATACTCTTTTTGTGTGCGCGGTGTATATTCAACCTCATCTTCTAGCTCAGTTTCCTCAAAATGATCATACGTGTCCGGGTCAATGCTGGGTTCATTAGCTTTGTCGTCATCAGAACCGGGCTTCGTATTAACTGAGAAAATAAATTTTGTGGCGAACAAGGCGGCTGCGCCTAGAACTATTCCTGCGCCAGTAATTATTTTTGCCGCAAGCGGCAGTTTCTTTTTGGGCGATGTTTTGTCTTTCATTATCTTATCCTCCCATGGCTGATATTTGCTCTGTCTTATTGCATTATAGCATAAAACAGCGTAAATGTCAATCCGAGGAGGATATTTTTTCAAAGGGGGCGGTAACTTGCTTTCGAATACTGCCGTTCCGCGGTATTACGCCGAATTCAGGAATGCAGTGCTTCACGGGGATATCCCCATAAACCGGGAGATCGGCATGGAGATGAACCGTATCGACGACCTTATCGCCAACCCCGGCGTGTACTACGATGATATGGCGGTCGAGGGGTGGATAAGATTCTGCGAGAATGAGCTTACGCTTACTGACGGCTCGGAGATGCACCTGCTGGACAGCTTCAAGCTGTGGGGCGAGCAGGTGTTCGGGTGGTACTACTTCGTGGAGAGGAGCGTTTACAAGCCTTATAAGGACGGACATGGTGGAAGATATGTCACAAAGAAGATAAAGAAGCGGCTGACAAATAAGCAATACCTTATCGTGGCAAGAGGCGGGGCAAAATCCATGTACGTTTCGGCGATACAGAACTATTTTCTGAACATCGACCCGGCAACGACACATCAGGTCACGACTGCGCCGACTATGAAGCAGGCGGAGGAGGTGTTGTCACCGATAAAGACGGCTATCGCGCGGGCGAGAGGTCCGCTGTTCAAGTTCCTTACCGAGGGTTCGATACGGAACACCGCCGGGTCTGCCATGGAAAGAGTGAAACTCGCCTCCACAAAAAAGGGCATAGAGAACTTCCTCACCGGGTCGCTGCTTGAAATACGCCCCATGAGCATAGACAAGCTTCAGGGGCTTAACAGTCGCATAAATACGGTGGACGAGTGGCTGTCGGGAGATGTGAGGGAGGACGTTATCGGCGCTCTGGAGCAGGGCGCTTCAAAGAACGACGACTATCTCATCATTGCCATATCCTCTGAAGGCACAGTGAGGAACGGCGTGGGTGATTCCATCAAAATGGAGCTTATGAGTATCCTGAACGGCGAATATATCAACCCTCACGTTTCGATCTTCTGGTACAAGCTGGACAGCGTGGACGAGGTGGGCGACCCGGAGATGTGGATAAAGGCAAATCCCAATCTCGGAAAGACGGTGACCTACGAAACCTATCAGCTTGAGGTCGAGAGGGCGGAGAAATCCCCGGCGGCGAGGAATGATATTCTTGCGAAGCGCTTCGGGCTTGCCATGGAGGGATACACTTACTTCTTCACCTATGAGGAAACTCTTCCGCACCGGAAACGGGATTTCTGGCAGATGCCCTGCGCGCTTGGCGGCGATCTTTCCCAGGGTGATGACTTCTGTTCGTTCACGTTCCTGTTCCCGCTGAATGATGGGGGTTTCGGGGTAAAGACGCGGAACTATATTTCGTCGCGGACGCTTATGAAGCTTCCTAGTGCTATGCGTGCAAAATACGAAACTTTTATGAACGAGGGGAGCCTTATTGTCAGCGAGGGCGTGGTGCTTGACCTGGAGGACGTTTACGACGACCTTGATAAGCACATTATGTCCTGCGGGTATGACGTTCGTGCTTTCGGCTTCGACCCGTATAACGCAAAGGAATTCGTGGAACGGTGGACGGCTGAGAACGGACCGTTCGGCGTGGAAAAGGTCATACAGGGCGCAAAGACGGAGAGCGTGCCGCTTGGGGAGCTTAAAAAGCTGTCTGAGGAGCGTATGCTTTTGTTTGACGAGGACATCATGACCTACGCTATGGGAAACTGTATCACTATTGAGGACACAAACGGCAACAGAAAGCTGCTTAAAAAACGGCACGAGGCTAAGATAGACCCGGTTTCGGCTATGATGGACGCTTATGTGGCGTTCAAACGGAACAGGGACGCTTTTGACTGATGGGAGGTCAAAATGGAAAACAATCTGATAACGCGCGTCAAGAATGCGTGGAACGTATTCCGCAACAAGGATCCCACAAGGGATAACTATAACCTCGGCACGGGGTATTATATACGCCCGGACAGACCGCGGTTCAGCCGTGGAAATGAACGTTCGATAGTGAGCGCAGTGTACAACCGCATTGCTCTGGATGTGTCCTCGGTGGGCATACGCCACGTGCGGCTTGACAAGGAAGGAAAATACCTTTCGGATATTTCGAGCGGGCTGAATACCTGTCTTACGCTGGAGGCAAATACTGACCAGACAGGGCGGGCGTTCATGCAGGACGTTGTTATGTCCATGCTGGACGAAGGGCACGTTGCGATAGTCCCGGTGGAAACTGTCGGCGACCCGTGGCTTGGCTCGTCGTATGATATTCTTTCGCTCAGAACGGGGCGAGTCATCGACTGGTATCCGAAGCACGTCCGTGTGGAGCTTTATAACGAACTGACCGGGAACAGAGAAAACGTGGTCATGCCGAAAAGTGCGGTCGCTATTATTGAAAATCCGTTCTACGCGGTCATGAACGAGCCGAATTCAACGCTCCAGAGGCTTCTTCGGAAGCTGACGCTGCTTGACGGAGTGGACGAGGCTGCTTCCAGCGGAAAGCTCGACCTTATAATCCAGCTTCCGTATGTCATCAAGTCGGAAGCGAGGAAAAAGCAGGCTGAAGAGCGCAGAAAAGAACTGGAGCAGCAGCTTGCAGGCTCCAAGTACGGCATAGCCTATACGGATGGCACGGAGCATATAACTCAGCTAAACCGTTCCGTTGAAAACAATCTGATGAAGCAGATAGAATACCTGACGAGTATGCTTTACAGCCAGCTGGGTATCACTCAGGCGATATTGGACGACACCGCGGACGAGAAAACCATGCTGAATTATAGCAATCGTACCATTGAGCCGATAACAGCCGCAATTTCTGACGAAATGAACCGTAAGTTCCTCACAAAGACCGCACGGTCTCAGGGGCAGTCGATAAAGTGGTTCCGGGATCCGTTCAGGCTGGTGCCGGTGAATAATGTCGCCGAGATAGCGGACAAGTTCACGAGAAACGAGATAATGACCTCGAACGAGATACGTCAGGTCATTGGCATGAAGCCATCGGATGACCCGAAGGCAGATCAGCTGGTAAACAGCAACATCGCTCAGCCGGCAGGAGACGGCGACAACGGCGGTGAATCTTCCGGAGAAAAATCGAAATACCGGATGAAGTAAAGGAGGCAATTCAAAATGGCAGAGGAAATCTATGACTTCTGCGGGTGGGCTACGCGAAACAACGTCCGCTGTGCCGACGGTCTCACTATAATGCGCGACGCGTTCAAGCACAACGACGGTCAGACAGTGCCCATCGTATGGAATCATTCGCACAACGACCCGGACAACGTTCTCGGACATGGCAGGCTTGAAAACCGGGACGAGGGTGTTTATATCTACGGCAAATTCAACGACACTGAGCGCGGACGGCTCGCGAGAAATCTTGTTCAGCATGGGGATATCGAAGCGCTGTCCATCTATGCGAACCATCTGAAGAAAAACAGCGGATTCGTAATGCACGGCGATATCCGTGAGGTGAGCCTTGTGCTTGCGGGAGCAAACCCCGGGGCTTACATAGAGGAAGTTATAAGGCACGGTGATGATGACAGCGGCGAATGTGCGGTCATCTACACCGGAGAGGAGCTGGAGCTTTCGCACACCGATACGCTTGACGGCGGGGAGCTTCACAAAAGTAATAATACTGGTGAAAAAGCTAAGAACGACTGGGAGGACAAGAAAATGGCAGAGGACACCAAGAAGCAGGAAAAGAGGGAGAGACTGTCGGCGATGTGTGGGAAACACTCACCGAAAAGCAGAAGACCGCAGTTTACGCTGTCATTGCACAGGCGATAGAGGATAACGGCGGGGCAGACGATACGGACACCTCAGACAGCGAGGAAAAGGAGGACAAGAAAGTGAAGCACAATATTTTTGAGAGCGACCGCAGAGACGATCAGAACTGGCTCAGCCATTCCGATGAGGAAAATATCCTGAATATCGCGAAGAGCAACTCTGTCGGCTCGCTTCAGGACGCTATCAGCATCTACGCTGAGAACAACGATCACCTTGCGCACGGCTTTGACAGCATTGAAGAGCTGTTCCCCGACTATAAGGACGTAAGACCCGGCGCACCTGAGATGATCACCCGTGATCAGGGCTGGGTGAATGCAGTAATGCAGGGCTGCGACAAGTCGCCTATCTCCCGCATCAGAACACGCTTTACCGATCTTCGTCAGGACGACCTTCGCGGCAGAGGATATGCAAAGGGCAAGAAGAAAGCCGATACCGGCAACATAAAGCTGCTCAAGCGCACCACTGATCCGCAGACGATATACTGCAAGGACGCACTTAAGCGCGACGATATCGTTGATATAACTGACTTCGATGTGGTACAGTACCAGTACAACACCATGAGGCAGGTACTCAACGAGGAGATCGCCACCGCCGTCATGATCGGCGACGGTCGTGCAGAGGGTGATGAGGCAAAGATCGAAGAGACCCATATCCGCTCCATCTGGAACGACGACGATCTGTACACTATCCATGCTGATATCGACATCACGGCTGCGAAGAAGGAACTTCAGGGGACCAACACCAGTGCTAATTTCGGTGACAACTATATTCAGGCGGAGGCTGTCATCAGCGCTTCACTGTATGCGCGCGAGCAGTACAAGGGCAGCGGCGATCTGGACTTCTACTGCACGCCGCACCTGCTGAACGTCATGCTGCTTGCAAGAGACCTCAACGGCAGACGCATCTATGACAGCAAGGCTGATCTCGCAGCGGCTCTCAATGTCGGCAATATCTACACGGTAGAGCAGTTCGAGGGCAGGACAAGAACCGACAAGAACAGCAAGATAAAGAAGCTTTTAGGTCTGTTCGTAAACCTTTCAGACTACCGCATCGGCGCGACAAAGGGCGGCCAGATCACAAGCTTCAATCAGTTTGATATCGACTTTAATCAGGAGAAGTATCTTATCGAGACCAGGATCTCCGGCGCGCTGACAAGAGCTTACTCTGCTATCGCTCTTGAGGAGCCGGTAAACGATACCGTTTCCACTGAGGACGGCAAATAATTGAGGAGGAAAATACAATGACAAATACGTTGAATTTCGGTCAGGCAATCGAGGCTCTCAAGCAGGGCAAGAGAGTTGCACGCACAGGCTGGAATGGAAAGAACATGCACCTTGAACTCCAGCGTCCCGACGAACACAGCAAAATGACTCTGCCGTACATCTATATGTATACTGCGCAGGGTGATAATGTTCCGTGGCTCGCAAGCCAGACGGATATGCTGTCCGAGGACTGGGTTACCATCGAATAAGATGGCTAAGTTCTGCGGAAAGATAGGCTATGCGGAGACCGTTGAGACGACCCCCGGCATATGGCAGGAGCGCATAACCGAGCGAGCCTGCACCGGGGAGCTCCTCCGGAATACCCGCAGATTACAGGGTTCTGACCGGGTGAACTCTGATATCACCATAGCAAACGAGATCAGCATAATCGCAGACCCCTATGCAAACGGGAACTTTCACGCAATGAGATATATCACGTTCATGGGGTCAAAATGGAGAATAGAATCAGTCGAGGTGCAATACCCCCGGCTGATACTTTCTATCGGCGGAATTTACAACGGAGAAACGGCGGAGGACAGCGATGACAAGGCTTGAACTTCACAGAATTCTGACTGATATTTCCGGAGTAAGAGGCGTTTACTACCAGCCGCCCGAAAGCCTAAAGCTGAAATACCCGGCAATTATTTACTCCCGGTCACGTATCGGGAACATACACGCTGATAACAGGGTTTATCGGCAGGACAACACATACGAACTCATCGTAGTCGGGGCTTCTCCGGACAGTACACTGGCTGAAACAGTCGCGGCGCTGCCTATGTGCAGGCATGACAGGCACTATGTTTCGGACAATCTTGACCACGATGTTTTCACTATTACGATCTAAGGAGGATATTTTTATGCCTAAGTTAGTCTGGGATCAGACAGGAGAAAAGCGCTACGAGACCGGCGTTGACAGGGGCGTCCTTTATCCCAAGGACACCAGCGGAGCATACCCCAGCGGTGTTGCGTGGAACGGTCTTACAAAGGTTTCTGAAAGTCCGTCAGGAGCTGAGAACACCGACCTTTATGCAGACAATGCAAAGTATCTGTCGCTGACCTCGGCTGAGGATTTCGGCGGCACTATCGAGGCTTACACCTATCCGGACGAGTTCATGGCTTGCGATGGCTCTGCCGATCTTGCGCCGGGTATCGTGGCAACACAGCAGGACAGACAGCACTTCGGCTTCTCATGGAGAACCCTTATCGGCAACGACGTCGAGGGCACAAAGCACGGATACAAGATACATATTGTATATGACGCTGTTGCGAAGCCCTCAAGCAAGGACGACTCCACTGTGAACGACAGCCCGGAGGCGGTTTCTTTCTCATGGGAATTCTCAACAACCCCCGTTGCTGTGAACAAGGACGGCTTCAAACCTACCGCGCATATCATCATTGACTCCACAAAGCTTGATGAGGGCAAACTCCAGAAGCTGGAGGAGATCCTCTATGGCTCTGAGAATGCAAAGGCGAGACTTCCGCTGCCGGACGAGATATTATCCGTCATCGCTGCGGTTTAAGACTTCGCTTTCTTCAAAATGAAGCGGCGGACGGACTTCTGCCGCTTCTTTTATTTCCCCGTGCGGGGGATCAAACCGATTGCTGCCGGGATATTTTATCTACGAAAGGAAAAACACTATGCTTACCAAAACTATCACCTACACCGATTACAACGGGGCTGAAAGGACTGAAAAGTTCTACTTCAACCTTACGCAGACCGAGCTTCTCGACCTTGAGCTTGACACTCCGGACGGCATGGAGAAGCTTGTGAAGTCGCTTATCGAGAAGAATGATAAGCGGGCTATCATCGCGCTTGTGAAGAAGTTCCTGCACAAGTCCTACGGCGTTAAGTCCGACGATGGCAAGCGCCTTATCAAGAACGACAAGGTGCTTGAAGAGTTCATGCAGACGGAGGCTTATTCGAAGCTTTTCATGGAGCTTGCTTCTGACGCAGAGAAGTCTGCCACATTCTTCAGCGGGCTTGTATCCGGCGCGCCTGCCGCCCCGGCTGTGAAGCCTGCGCAGGGCTGATAAGCGCGTATGCTCCGGATAACAGTTCCTGAAACGGAGCGCTGGGACAGCCAGAGGGAGGAATTCGTATATACGAAGCGGCAGGAACTTCAACTGGAACACTCTCTCGTTTCGCTGTCAAAATGGGAAGCACGGTGGAACAAACCTTTCCTGTCGCGGGAGGACAAGACCACGGAGGAGATATCCGACTATGTGCGGTGCATGACGCTTACGCAGAATGTTCCGGACGAGGTCTACGGCTGTCTTTCGCAGGAAAATATTTCGCAGATAGAAAAGTACATTGAGGCTCCCATGACCGCCACCACATTTTCGCCTGATCCGGCGGAGAGCGGCGGCAGGTCGATAATCACGGCGGAGATCATTTATTACTGGATGGTCTCTTTCAATATCCCCTTTGAATGCCAGAAATGGCACCTTAACCGACTGCTTACCCTTATCAAGGTCTGCGAAAGGAAGAGCCGTCCGGCGAGAAAGCGCAGCCAGCAGGAGATCGCGGCGCGAAATCGTTCGCTCAACGCCCAGCGGAGGGCGCGGCTCGGTTCGAGGGGATAAATCCAGAAAACGGTCAAAATGGCGGCGGCATGGGTGCGGACTTGTCTGCTGCCTTTTTTACCGGAACATATCGTGAAAGGAGGTTCACGGCAATATGAAAACCGACTGGAAAAGAAAGCTGACAAGCCGGAAACTGTGGCTTGCGGTGGCAGCGCTCGTCACCGGGCTTATTCTTGCATTCGGCGGCGGGCAGAGCGACGCACAGACCGTATCGGGCTGTATCATGTCGCTTGGCTCGGTGGTCGCTTACATCGTAGGCGAGGGACTTGTAGACAGATCGCATGCCGGGGATAATTCCACCGGCGGCATGGAGGACGATGAAGATGGCTAAGACGACTAAGAGCAAGACGATGGTACACGGCGTTGATATTTCGTACTGTCAGACAGGACTTGATTATGGAAAGCTGCGTGACGACGGAATACAGTTCGTTATGATACGCGCCGGATACACCGGGACAGCCTCGCATAAGCAGCACGCTGACAATATGCTTTCAAAGCACGTTAAGGGATGCACTGCTGCTGGTCTGCCTTATGGGTACTACTGGTACTCTGCGGCGAGAACGGTAAAGGAGGCACAAAAGGAGGCGCGGTTCTGCGCTTCGCTGATGAAGAAATACCCGAAGCCGGATTATCCGGTGTTCCTTGACCTTGAGGAGCAGCTCATTGCTGACACCGGAAAGGATAATGCGACTGACATCTGCTTCGCTTTCATCAATGAAATGAACTACCTTGGATACCCTTCCGGTATTTACACGAATCCGGACTGGCTTGAAAACAAGCTTGACAAATCAAGGCTCGTGGGCAGGCTGGATATCTGGCTTGCACACTGGGCAAACTCCTGCGGCTGCGAGTATGGTCAGGTCATGTGGCAGAGCGGGCTTAAATATTCCGCCGGGAAGATGATAGACTATAACACCTGCTACATAGACTACCCGAAGAAAACTGCGGCGTGGTATCAGAAGCATTTCAAGACGGCTGGTACAAGCGGTGCAAAGCCTGCCGCAAAGTCGGTCGCGCAGCTTGCGCAGGAGTGTATCGAGGGCAAGTGGGGCAACGGCGCTGTGCGCAAGTCAAGGCTCACTGCCGCCGGATACGACTACCAGAAGGTGCAGGCGAAGGTCAACAGTCTGCTTGCGGCGAAGAAGCGCTGATATCCGACATGCGTCCCGGAGCGGCTGAAATGTTCTGCCGGGCTGTTTCGAGGGCGTTCAGCAAACGTTTATTATTTCATTTTACGCATTGGAGGGAGTTCGCGCTCTTTTCAATGCGTTTTGTTTTTTTTTGTGAATGGAGTGCAGAAATGATAAAATTCAGGCACAAGGGGGACTTTTCCGGGCTGGAAAGATACCTCGGACGTTCTGCGGAGGGTATTCCACTGAGCGTTCTTGATAAATATGGGCAAGAGGGCGTAAGGGCGCTGTCTGCTTCCACACCAAAAGACACAGGGACTACTGCCGGATCGTGGTATTACAGGACTGAAAAGTCAAAGGGAGTGCTGAAGCTGATATTCTGCAACTCGAACATTCAAAATGGAACGCCGGTGGCGGTGGTCATTCAATATGGACACGCGGCGAGAAACGGCGGATTTGTACAGGGACGGGACTATATCAATCCTGCGCTTCGCCCGATATTTGACAGGCTGGCGCAGGAAGCATGGGAGGAGGTAAGAAAGAGATGAGTACTGAAATAGACGAGCGCGTCGTCGAAATGGACTTTGACAACCGGAAATTCGAACGCGGCGTAAGCCAGAGTCTGGGTACTCTCGGAAAGCTGCGCAGGGCGCTTAAGCTTGACGGGGCGGCTGACGGTCTGGAGGCGATGAGGCTGCGAACGGGGTCGATCTTTCACCGCTGGTAAGCGCTGCTGAAGCGGTGAGTGCGAAATTCTCCGCGCTTGAAGTCATTGGCATAACCGCGCTGTCGAACATCACAAATTCTGCGATAAACACTGGAAAGCAGCTTGTGAAATCGCTTACCGTAGACCAGATATCAGCAGGATTTGACAAATTCACGGACAAGACCACCTCTGTTGCGACTTTGGTTTCACAGGGCTATGAACTGAAAGATGTAAACGAGCAGCTTTCAAGGCTCAACTGGTTTACTGATGAAACCAGCTACAACTTCACCGATATGGTGGCGAATATCGCAAAGTTCACCGCCACCGGGCAGGATCTGAACACCTCCGTTACGGCTATGGAGGGTATCGCGAACTGGGCGGCGCTTTCGGGTCAGAACGCGGCGACTGCGAGCCGTGCCATGTATCAGATTTCGCAGGCAATGGGCGCCGGCGTAATGCGCAAGGAGGACTATCAGTCGATTCAAAATGCGTCAATGGACACCGAGGAATTCCGGCAGAAGTGTCTTGACGCGGGCGTTGCCCTTGGCACGCTGAAAAAGAACGCAGACGATACCTATATCTCGCTTATATCGGACAAGGGCGCGTTTACGAAATCACAGTTCGTTGAACATCTCACGCAGGACGCGTGGATGACCTCGGACGTAATGATGAAGGTGTTCGGGGACTACTCTGCGGCAGTCGACCAGATATACGAATACGCCGATGAAAAGAGCATAACCGCTTCAAAGGCTATTGAAGAACTAGGCGATAACGTTGATAAATTCGGGCTGAAGGCGTTTAAGGCGGCACAGGAGGCGCGTTCATGGGGCGACGCGGTTGACTCAGTAAAGGACGCTGTAAGCACCGGGTGGATGACCTCCTTTGAACTGATATTCGGCGACCAGAAAGAGGCTACCGTACTCTGGACGGACCTTGCGAACGCTATGTATGACGCTTTTGCGGCTGGCGGAGAGGTGAGAAACGAGCTCCTGGAGGGTTGGGACGCCCTCGGCGGCAGGACGCGGCTGATAGAGGCTTTCTGGAATGTCTGGAACGGGGTCGCTTCTATAATCGAGCCTATCAAAAAAGCGTTTCATGATATTTTCCCGCCTGCTACGGTCGGGACACTCATGGATATTACGGTCGCTCTGCGTAAGTTCACATCTTATCTTATCCTTACCGAGGAGCAGGCTGACAAGGTTCGCACTATATTCCGGGGGATATTCTCGGTGCTTGGCGTGCTTGTGAAGCTGGTCAAGACTGCGGCTTCCGTGGTGTTTTCTGTGCTTAAGAGCCTATCTGGCCTTGGCGCTGTGCTTCTGAACGCAGCCGCGGCTATCGGGGATATGCTGACTGCCGTACACAAGGCGGTAACGCAGAATGATATTTTCGCGCAGATACTGGAAAAGGTCACCGGGGCGCTTTCTGTCGTCAGCGAAAAGGTCAGGGCGTTTGCCGCAGCGCTTAACGAACGGCTGAACACTGCCAATTTCGAGGCGCTGGGAAATATTTTCGGTACGCTTTTCGGGCTGGTCGTGAAGCTTGGCGGGGCGCTCGTATCCCTTGGAAAACAGGTGGGCGGCGCTCTTTCCAAAGCTTTCAACACCGGAGGGATAAAGGGCGTTATCGACATCGTGAACGGCGGTATATTCGCCGGGATACTCCTCAACATACGAAAATTCACAAAGGGTTTCACTGACGCTTTCGGGGGCGTTAAGGATATTCTCGGAGGGGTCACCGGAATACTGGACGGCGTGAAGGGCTGTCTTCAGGGGTGGCAGGAGCAGCTTAAAGCCGGAACGCTGATGAAGATAGCGCAGGCTGTTGGGATCCTTTCAGTATCGCTGCTGCTGCTTGCAAGCATTGACCAGGAGCGGCTGACATCGGCGCTGGCCGGGCTTAGTGTACTGTTTGTCGAGCTTATGGGGTCGCTTGCGGCATTCAACAAGATGAACGTCAAAATGGCGGGCACGGTAAAGGCTGTCGCGGTCATGAACGGAATGGCTGTGGCGGTGCTGATATTATCGGCGGCTATGAAAAACCTTGCCTCACTTGACTGGAACGGCATAGCAAAGGGACTTACCGGGGTCGCTGTACTTGTGACGGAACTTATATTTGCCGCAAAGGGGCTTTCGACTATAAAGGGTCGGGCGGTAAAGGGCGCGGCGGGGCTTGTTATCCTTGCGGCTGCGCTTAAGATCATGGCTTCGGTATGTGCTGGCCTTGCAAGGCTGAGCTGGGAAGAACTGGCTAAAGGGCTTGCAGGTATTGCAGTGCTGCTTGCAGAACTGGATATTTTCCTCAACACCGCGAAATTCGGCAAGAGGGCTTTCAGCACTTCTGCTGGTATGGTCGTGCTTGCGGCTGCGCTTAAAATTATGGCTTCCGTCTGCGCCGACCTTGCGAAGCTCAGCTGGGGCGACCTTGGCAAGGGGCTTGCTGGTATTGCGGGGCTTCTGGCTGAGATAACACTGTTTGTGAATCTCACGGGAAAAGCCAAGCATGTTATATCCACAGGTATAGCGCTTGCGGCTATCGGTGGCGCACTTAAGATATTTGCTTCTGTCTGCACTGACCTTGTGAAGCTTAGCTGGGAGGGGATTGCAAAGGGCTTATCCGGCATTGCGGGGGCGCTTGCTGCGGTGACTATCGCAGTGCGTCTCATGCCGAAAAATCTTATCGGTATCGGGGCGGGACTGGTCATAGTCGGTGCAGCGGTCGCAATACTGGCTGACTCTCTGATGAAAATAGGCGGAATGAGCTGGGAGGGCATTACAAAGGGTCTTGTTGCTGTAGGCGGCTCACTGCTGATATTTGCGGCGGCTCTCAATATGATGAAGCGCACGGCGGCGGGTTCAGCTTCGCTGCTTATCGCGGCGGGGGCGCTTGCACTTCTCGTTCCGGAACTTAAGGCGCTTGGGAAGATGAGCGCGGGGCAGGTCGGAACGGGTTTGCTCACGCTTGCGGGGGCATTTACCGTTATAGGGCTTTCGGCGCTGCTTCTTAAACCTCTGGTCGGTACTATAATAAAGCTGTCTGCGGCGGTGGCACTGTTCGGCGTGGGGTGTGTGCTTGCGGGAGCGGGTATCCTTGCCCTTTCCGCCGGTATCACTGCCCTTTCAGCAAGCCTCATGGTGGCTGCCGGCTCGCTTGGCGAGATAATCGTTGTGATATGCACCTCGATAACCTCCAGTGCGGATAGTATTGCGGAGGCTCTGACAGCGCTCGTGAGGGCGGTGTGCAAGTCCATATCTGAGACTATTCCCGTGCTTGCTGAAACATCCACAACTGTTGCGTTACAGGTGCTTTCATCGCTGAGGGACAATCTGCCGCAGATGGTCGATCTGGTGTTTGACATTCTGTCTGAACTTCTGGACAAGCTCGAAATAAAGCTTCCGGCGCTTGCCCAGAAAGCGGTCAAAATGATAAAGACACTGTTCGACGCTATAGACAGCGCTCTGGGTGACGGCGGGCTTGAGGAGCTTATGGTGACTATCGCGGCTGTTGCGGGGGTGTTCCTTGCGATCGCTGCCGCTGCCAAGCTGATATCTTCCATCGACATAAAAGGGGCACTTAAGGGTATCGCAGGATTTGCCATTGCTGTCGGCGGCATGACTGCTGTACTTATAGTCCTTGGTGCTCTTGGTCAGATACCCGGTGTAAGCTGGCTCATTGACGAGGGCAGAAAGATATTCACGAAGCTGGGCAAGGCTATCGGTGCGTTTGCAGGAAGCCTTATAACGGCATTCCTTGAAGCTATGCCGGATGATATTTCCGGTGTGGTGGGCGCTATCGCGAATATAGGACTTATTATTGCGGCTTTCAAACCGATGATGACCGCACTGGAGGGCGTGGACTTCAAGACAGCGCTGACGGTGGTCGGCGTGGCGGCTGCGGCTGTCGTGGGGCTTGTGGCACTGCTTGCGGCTCTGGGCGGTCTGGCGCAGATACCCGGTCTTATGTGGATAGTGGGCGAAGGCGCGAAGCTTCTCTGCGCGATCGGCGACGCTATCGGCGGATTTGTCGGCAGCATCATAAACGGCATGGCTAAGGCGCTCACTGTTGATATTTCTCAGGTGATAAACGCGCTGCTTTCCGTTGTTGGAGTTGTCGCTGCTGTCGCTGAATGCTCGAAGGTCATTGAGAACGTCAAGCTTGCGGGCATGGCGGAGGGTATTCTGGGTATTGCAATAGCTATCCTCGGAATGACCGCGATACTGGCGGCACTTGGCGGTCTGGCAATGATACCGGGCTTTGATGAAATAATGAGCGGCGGCGCTGATATTCTGCTTGACCTCGGTTCTATACTCGGCAAATTTGTCGGAAACATCATCGGCGGCATTGGTCAGGGTATAACCGGAAGTCTTCCGCAGATGGGTAATGACCTTAGTCTGTTCATGACAAACATTACCCCGTTCATTGAGGGTATCCGTTCAATAGACAGCGCGGTGCTTGACGGCGTGCTTGCACTGTCCGGGGCTATTCTGGCGCTCACCGGGGCGGAGCTTATTCAGGGCATCGCTTCGTTCCTCGGCGGGGGTATGTCGATCGCCGATTTCGGAAAGGACATTGCGGCTTTCGGTCCGTGCCTGGTCGAATTCTCGGACAGTGTTGCCGGAATCGACGGTGAAAATGTTAAAAATGCGGCTGACGCTGCGAGGGCGCTTGCAGAGATGACGGCGTGTATCCCTAACGAGGGTGGTGTTGCAAGCTGGTTCGCGGGTGAAAACAGTATCTCTAAGTTCGGAAATGATATTGTTTCGCTTGGTTTTGGGCTTGCTTCGTTCTCTGAGGTTACGGCTGATATTTCTCCTGAGAACATCATTGCGGCTTCAGAAGCAGGCAAGGCACTTTGTGACATGACCAACATGGTGCCAAGCACTAATGGTGTTGCACAGTGGTTTGCAGGCGAGAAGAGCCTTTCAAAATTCGGGGCTGAAATTGCTGATTTCGGCGGCAGGCTGAAAGAGTTTTCCGACAATGCCGCCGGTATCGACCCGGGCAAGGTTTCTACTGCCGTTGAAGCGGGAAAGATATTTGCGGGGCTGACTGATGTCATCCCGAACGCAAACGGCGTGGCGCAATGGTTCGCCGGAGAAAAGAGCCTGGTGCACTTCGGCGGGGATATCGCCGGATTTGGCGCAAGTCTGAGCGAGTTCTCAGCTAATGTCAGGGATATAGACACCGACCGGGTGAAAGCTGCTGTCGAGGCTGGCGAGATCATGGCTTCGCTTACTGATGTCGTGCCCAACGAGGGTGGAATTAAAGCGTGGTTTGTCGGGGAAAACAGTCTGGCTTCGTTCGGCTCGCAGATAGCTTCGTTCGGAACGAGCATACAGGCGTTTTCTGACAACGTTACCGGGCTTGATATTCCGGCTGTCACCGCTGCGGCTGATGCTGGGAAAAATCTTGCCGATATGACCGCAGTAATACCGCAGGCGGTGGATATTTCGGCGTTCATGGAGGCTGCTTCCGGCGCTGCGGGGGCTTCAGCTGACTTTGCGGGGACGCTTTCCGGGGTGGATATGGATATGCCGATACGCTCAGTGCGGAAACTGATATATTTCAACCGGGATATTCAGAAAGAGAACTACACGGGATTCTCGGCGCTGTCGCAGGCTCTTAAGCAGACTGCTTCTGACGGTGTGGACGGATTTGTACAGACATTCAACGGCGATGACGCAGTGCGCAGGATACAGACAGCAATGCAGGCTATGATGAGAAAAGCCGGAAACGCTGCCAGAAATGCCGGCGATCTGCTCGTTTCAGCGCTTTCGGACACGTTCGGGAGGGCTGTTGAGGCCGCTTATAATTCTGCTGACAAGTTCCGCACGGCTGGAAAGAACATAGTTGGCGGCATTGCAGAGGGTATCAGGGTTTATATTCCCGAGGCTGAGAAGGCGGCACGGGAGATGGCTTCCGCTGCTGCTGAGGCTGCCCGGGACGAGCTTGATATCCATTCCCCGTCTCGTGTGTTCAACAAAATAGGCAGGTTCACCGGAGAGGGATTTGTAACTGCACTTTCCGGCTATGCTGATATTTCATGGTCGGCGGGCGAGGATATCGGCTCTTCTGCTATGGGCGGCATAAGCGCTGCTGTGGGGAAGATATCCGACATTATTAATGGAGATATTGACCCTTCGCCTGTCATAACTCCGGTGCTTGACCTTTCGGAGCTTCAGGGAAATGCCGGAAAGATAGACGCGCTTCTCAGCAGAAAACAGGCTATGACCATTGACGCAGGCATAAGCGTTACCCGCGAACGTCAGCAGGCTGATATTTCGGCGCAGGGCAGCTCCAGAAGCTTCAGCTTCACGCAGAACATCACGGCTCCGAAATCTCTGGACGCAAAGACCATTTACCGCCAGACTCACAACCAGTTCTCCCGCATGATGGAGGTGATAAGATGATAAAGAGTGTTACCGTTACGAACGCAAAGGGCGAGTCCCTGCTGATATCCCTTTCCGACCCGTGGGCGAGCGGCTTTGCGATAAGCGGCATATCCGGGCTTGGTCCGGTCAAGGCAAACATAAGTGTTACAAGTTATGCTTCAAGGGACGGTGCGGTGTTCAACTCTGCGAGGGTGGATACAAGAAACATAGTTCTCGGCATGATATTTGTCAGCCGTGGAAATGACAGCGTTGAGACCATACGGCAGAGGACCTATCAGTATTTTCCGGTAAAGGAGCGGGTAACGCTTCGGTTTGTCACTGACAACCGGGAAGCGGCAATCGACGGATATGTGGAGAGCAATGAGCCGGATATTTTCAATCAGCGGGAAAGCACACAGATTTCCGTCATATGTCCTGATCCGTATTTCTACGACAGCTCAACGAGCCAGAAAGTGTCTTTCCTTGCAAAGGTCGGCGCGTTCCATTTCCCGTTTGCAAACGAGGGCACGGACGGCAAGACTGTTATAATGGGAAAGATAACCCGCAGGCTCACAAAATCGTTCAATTACGACGGCGAGGGGCGTACGGGCGTTGTCATCATGCTTAGTTTTCTGGGTACTGTAAGCGGAAAGATAACCGTGGAGAACAAGACGACCGGGCAGAAGCTCATTATTGACACTTCCCTGTTTTCCGGCGGCTACAAGTTGAAAAACGCAGACCGCATACAGATAAACACCAATCCCGGAAGCAAGCAGGTCCTGCTGGCGAAATCGTCAAACGGCGCGGCTTCTTCAAGCGGGAGCAATATCCTCAACTGCATTGCGGCAGGCTCGGACTGGATAGAGATAGTTCACGGCGAGAATGATTTTGCTGTCACTGCGGACGAGGGGCAGGAGAACATCGACGTTTCAGTCCGGACAGTTATAAGATACGAGGGCATATAATGGAGATAAGGTTGCTTAACAGCAAATTCACTCCGGTGGCGGTCATTGATATTTACACATCGTTCATCTGGACGGACAGATACTACGAGGCGGGGGATTTTGAGCTGAAGCTCCCGCTTGCATATCTGCCGGCTAAGATGGCGGTGGGACTTTATATCACCTACGACCGCTCTGACCGGGCTATGGTGATAGAATCCATGCAGATAGACCGGACAAGCGACGATGAGAATATTGTTACTGTCACTGGCAGGTCACTGGAAGTGCTGCTTGACAGACGGGTCATATATGAATACGTCTATGTCAAGGATACGCTGATAGAGGACTATATAAAAATTCTGCTGGACAATGCAGTGATATCGCCGAAAAACGATTACCGGAAAATCGACGGTTTTATATTTTCGGCTTCGGGGGACGCTGATATTTCGGCAATAAAGGTCGAAGCGCAGCATCAGGGTGAGAGCCTATACGACGTTCTGTGCGAGATGTGCAAGAAAAATCACATCGGGTGGCGGCTGAGACTTATTGACGGAAAACTGACGTTCAGCCTGTTCAACGGACGTGACAAGTCGGCTGTCGTGATATTTTCGGAGGCTATGAACAACATCGCAGAGTGCCAGTTTCTTCAGTCAGTCAAGGACTACCGCAATGCTGCACTCATTGTCGGCGGAGAGGACGCTGATGTCGGAAAGGTATATCTTGATGTGGATTCGGATGACTCCGGCGGGAAGGCTGTCGGTATAAATCGCCGGGAGCTTGCGGTGAAGTCCTATGCGAAATACAAGACCACAGACAGCGCCGGAAAGTCGGTCACGCTGACTTCCGAGCAATACGCCGCCGTACTCCGGAACGAGGGAAAGGAAAAGCTGACGGAGCACCGGGTGACTGGGACCGTCAACGGAAAGACCGACAGCACGGACGGGCAGTTTCAATACGGAGTGAATTTTACCCTCGGCGATATCGTAACGCTTGATACGGGACTATCGTCAGGTGTGCCGTCGCGTGTCACAGAAGCCACATTTTCAACAGGCGTGGACGGGTTTGAGCAATATCAGTCGTTTGAGAGCGCAGACGACAGCGAGGAGGTTGATATTTAATGGCACTGACTTACGGATTCTACAATGCGGAGCTGGTGAACGGCTCCTACGACCGCACCTATGACGCTGAAGATTTTGGTGCAATGTTTGATGGTCTGATATCTGACGGTGTATTTCCGACCTATGGAAAGCAGTTCAAGGTCACGAAATACGCTGAACTCAAAGTCAAGGTTAATACCGGAAAGGCGTGGCTCAACGGAACATGGACGATACTTGACAAGGCTATAGCCGTATCTGTCGACAAGGACGCTCCCATTACGGCGATTATATTGCAGGTCAACAAGAAGCAGAGGACCAACTCAATATTCGCAATGGCTGCCGGCAACAAGGTGTCGCTCACAAACAGTGACGATCTTGGGGTGTACCAGTACTGTCTTGCGTATGCCAAGGTGTCCGGAGGTGCGATAACCGGAGTAGAGAACCACGTGGGCGAGGGGTCTGAGAACGTCACACCGCTTGCTGCAGGACTTATGGGAGGAGGGTCGGCTTCCGGAGGAACATCTTCCGGCACTATTTCGGCTTCCGCATATACGACTGGTATAAAGTTCCACGGCGGCACCGGATTTGACCTGACATTCAAGGACGAAAAAGGGCTGACCTACGAAAACAGCTTCACAATTCAAAATGGGGCGGACGGGGCTATATCTTCCATAACCAACAAATCAACAGGAAGGAGCATCAGCGTAAGCTATGACTGACGAATATAAAAAGGGGCTTATAACCGGGCTTGCTATGCAGCCGCTGTATGTATCAACGGAAAAAGTTTCGTCCGATATCAACAACGAAATAGGTATACTGGCTGACGTTTATGGTACTGGCACTGATATGGGCATTATCGTTCCAGTTATCCTGACGCCGGCAGAAGTGTAAGGAGGATATTATGGTTACAGAACTTAACGCTACAAAGGACAATATATACGCTGTTCTTGCGGGAATTCTCGGCGGCAAGTGGAAGGTGGACGGCACATCGGTATTCCTGGACGATCCTGCTGGTTTTTCTGTAGGATTTGCCCGCTATACCGCAAGCAGCAATACTTTCTTTGACATGGCAATGAAAGCAGGCGGAGTGACAACTTTTTGTACTAGTTTTAATTCTAATGATAACACCATTACAGGAAAGGTGTATACTTCACCTGGCGGTTCTGTTCATGTAGCTACTTCTAATAACAACTTGCGTTATACATGGGCGAGAAATTCATATGACGGGACAGCAAAGCCTAATTATACGGGGTTATGTTCTAATATCAATAGCACTAAAATGTATCTGCCGGGGTCAACCGGAACGGTAGGAGAAAACACTACAGTTGATATTGATGGTTCCTATAAAAGTTCTAACAAAACATCGACACTGGTGCAGTCTATAGACGTGTACAGTGGAACGCTATTCAAGGATATTTTCCGTTTAACGGGCTGGGAGGGCGGCAGCACACCGCCTGATATTCTCGGCAGCGGGAGCATGCGCTTTGTTCGTATTCCCCCGTTGACATCTGGCCATGGAATGTACTTAAGATACGCATGATATCCGGAGGTGGAAATGAATAACTGGAGATCGGAAGAGCG
>OLNY01001197.1_pt1 | contig 21476 bp, 19 predicted proteins | sample 1671981 | NCBI WGS metagenome assembly OLNY01 (sample SAMEA3136632, study PRJEB25190) | human gut metagenome | biome: human gut; feature: human-associated habitat; material: faeces | place: Austria | collected 2013
GTTTTGCGTAATTATATGCATCCAACATCCTTTGACGTACAATTATACATTCCTTTTCGCAAGCTATTTCCTCTTGAATAACAATATTTTTTTCTTCTTCACTCAGTCCTAATTTACTTGATAATATTGAATATATTGTATATATATCCTCTCCATTAGCTTCTAACTCTGCTGTCTGCCTATTTTTTTTATAATTTTCAATAAATATGCCTTTTTTCTTAACTCTTGCAGCAACAAAATCAAATATATCAGATGGCTCCAAATATTTTCTCATTATCAACGTATCATACAAATCAAAGCTTATATACTTATGTAATTGAATTTGTTCAATAAGCTCCTCATAAGTTTTGTTTAAACCACAAATTTCCTTATATTCATAGTCTGATGGATATCTAACATCAGTAAATTCATGTCCGTACATGTTATATATTTTAAAGTTTTTAATGTATGCATAATGTTTAATCCTATGAAATATTTCTCGCTGAACATCATCTCTTGCGGCAATTATAAGTATATCTACATCATTACATCCTATGTCATCCCATGTTATTATAGGAATATTATCCACAGTTCCTTCAACTTTATGAGCATCAAGCATGCCGATGATTTTATAATCCTTTAAACTATCAATTAAAAATGATGCATTCTTACCTGTTCCATATACAATAATTTTCTTATCCAATGCAAAATTAAATATCTTTTTCATTACTTTTTTTTGGTATTCTATTTTATTCATATATTCTTCCAATTTTAATACATAGCTAATAAATGATTTTCTAAAGTGTACAAATTATATTTTTTTACTATTTCATTGTAATTTTTATAATTTACACCCATTATAATACCAACATCTTTTTTAATCATTTTCTTTTCGAATTTTACAATATTATGATTATGTAAATTTTGTTTATTCAATGAAACATCAGACACTAAAAAAGATATCCAATCCTTTTTGTTTCGCTTTAATATCTCCACAACCTCATTGGCTACTATTCCGCTTCCATATATATATATATTCCTGTATTTTTCATAAAATTTTAATATTCTATAATTTTCAAAATTTTATATGGAAGAGAAGAATATTTAAAAAATATAATAGTAGCTGATTTGCAGTCAAATGATAATACAAAAATAATTGCAAAAAAGTTACAAAAGGATTATGAAATTTTAAAAGTAACAAGTTGGAAAGAATGTAAAGAAATAATAGATAATGTTAATGAACAATAATATTATTTATTTAATTCTAATTTATAAGTAAAAAACAATAGAAAACTTCTATTGTTTTTTGACATTTTACGTGATATACTAAACAAAATAAAAACAAGGAGAGGAAACATTGGAAATTACAGGAGAAGTAGCAGATATCATTTATCAAAATGAATTAAATAGTTATACAATAACAACATTTGAAACAGAAGATGAACTTATTACAGTAGTAGGATATCTGCCATTTGTTACAAGTGGAGACACACTTAAATTAACAGGAAAATTTGTCGAACATAAAGATTATGGAAGACAATTTAAAGTAGATACATTTGAAAAGCTAATGCCGGAAACATTAGGAGCGTTAGAAAAATACTTAGCAAATGGTAATATAAAAGGAATTGGACCATCAATAGCAAAAAAAATTATAAAGAAATTCGGAGAAGATACAATTAGTGTATTTAAATTTGAGCCAGAAAAGTTAGCTCAAATAAAAGGAATATCAGAAACTAAAGCAAAAGAGATGTCAGAAAGCTTTATAGAAAATTGGGAAGTATGGCAAATAGTAGGATTTTTAGAAAGGTTCGGAATAGGAGCGGAAAACGCGAAAAAAGTATATAATTTATTAGGGATAAATGCAATTGAACAAATAGAAGCTAATCCATATATTTTAATAGATATCACAAGAGGTGTGGATTTTAAGCAAATAGATCAAATGGCATTAGAATTAGGGATAAACTATGATAATCAAAAAAGAGTAGAAAGTGGAATAAAATATGGTTTAATAAAAGCTACGTATAATGGACATTCTTGTGTTATAAAAGAAAACTTAATTGAATTTGTTGTGACTCTATTAGATGTAACATCAGAATGCGTAGAAGATAGTCTAATTAGTTTAAAAGCAAAAGAAGAAATAGTAATAGAAGAAAGAGAAAATGTGCAGTGGATATATTTATACAATTTTTATCAAGTAGAAAAAGAAATTGCAACAAGGTTATTAAGATTAGATAAAAGTAAAAATGTTAAAAAAATAGAAAATATAAAATCTGAATTACAAAAAATAGAAAAAAAATCAAAAATAGAATTATCAGAAAAACAAAAAGAAGCAATAAAGGCAATAAATGAAAATAATGTAACTGTAATTACTGGAGGACCAGGAACAGGAAAAACAACAATTATAAGAACAATTATAGATTTATATGAAGGAAAAGGAAAAAAAGTAGTGCTAGCTGCACCAACAGGAAGAGCAGCGAAAAAGATGACAGAAGCAACAGAAGAAGAAGCATCAACCTTACATAGATTATTAGGAATAGGAAAATTAGATGATGAAGGAATATATGCAAGACATAACGACTATGAGGGAGCACCAATAGATGCAGACGTTATAGTTGTTGATGAATTATCAATGGTAGATATGTTTTTAATGAATTACTTATTAAAATGTATATATTTAGGAACTAAGTTAGTATTAGTAGGAGACACAGATCAATTACCATCTGTAGGGCCAGGAAATGTATTAAAAGACATAATAGAATCAGAAGCAATAACTACTGTTAAATTAGATAAAATTTTTAGACAAGCTGCTAAAAGCAAAATCATTTTAAATGCTCATAGAGTAAATAATGGAGAAAGTTTTATAACCAAAGATGATGAAGAGATAGAAGAAGACACAAAAGAAGACTTCTTTTTTATAAAACAAAATTCAACAGAAATGATGTTAAAAGAAGTACTTACTTTATGTACTGGAAGATTAGAAAACTTTGGAAATTATGACTTCTTTAAAAATATTCAAGTATTAACACCAACAAAAAAAGGACCATTAGGAACGAAAGAATTAAATAAAGTATTGCAACAAGCATTAAACCCAAATTTAGAACAATTGCCAGAAAAGACAATTGGGGGAGTTATATACCGTATTGGTGATAGAATAATGCAAATAAAGAATAACTATGACATAACTTGGGAAAAAGAAAATAATAACGAATATGGAAAGCCTGAAATAGGAACAGGAGTATTTAATGGAGAAATGGGAACAATACTTGAAATAGACGAAAAAGAAAAAGTAGTCAAAATAAAATTTGATGATGAAAAAATAGCATGGTATGAATACACAGAACTTGAGCAAATAGAACATAGTTATGCAATAACAATACATAAAGCACAACGGAAGTGAATTTGATGTTGTAATAATGCTAGCACCAGCCTCAGCACCAATGTTATTAACAAGAAACCTATTATATACAGGAATAACAAGAGCAAAAAAGTTACTCATAATAGTAGGAAGTGAAAGAGTAGTAAACTACATGATACAAAACGTAGACAGCAAAAAAAGAAACACAGGATTATCATTTAAAATTGGAACAATGGGGACGTAGAGAATTTGTTCCAATTTTTTTGACCTATTTTGTCGAAGAATGCAATAAAATGCGATGAAAAGTTAGAAAATTTATAAAAAACAATTGAATTAACATAAAAATCAAGGTATAATTTTAACATATTTATCACATGCATAGATATATTTATTGTTAAAACATTTTATAATAAAAATTTTATTATAAGGAGGTGGTAAAATGCCAAGAAAAGCAAGAAAATTTATTGGAAGTGCATTTACACATAATATGGTTCAGGGAATAAATAAAGAATATATATTTCAAAAGCATAAGCAAAAGCTTAAATATATTTTAACAATGAATAAGTATAGCGAAAAACATAACATTTTAATAATAGCTTATTGCATAATGGATAATCATGCACACATATTGACTTATTCTGAAAATATAAATGATTTAAGTATTTTTATGAAAAAAACAAATACAGAATATGCAAAATATTATAATAAAACTCAGAACAGAGTAGGATTTGTTTTCAGAAATAGGTTTGATTCAAAAACAATTTATAATCAAGAATATTTATTACAATGTATAAAATATATACATATGAATCCAGTAAAATCCAAGGTAGTAAAAGCCGAGGAAGAATATGAATACTCTTCATATAGAAATTATTTAGATAATACAAAAATTAATTCAAAAATTTTAAATCTAGTATTTAATTCAAGTGAAAACTATATAAAAGAATTTCAAAACATAAAATATGCACCTTTAAATTTCGAAAAAGAAGATGTTGATTTACAAAAAGTTTTACAGAAATATTGTCAATTAGAAAATATTAATTTATCTCAAATTCAAAAAAATAATATTTTAGTAAAAAAATTTATATCATATTTAATTTCCAACGAATATAAATTTACAAAAATAGAAATAGCCAAAATCTTAAAAATTAGCAGAGGAAAATTATACAGAATTTTATCGTAGGACAAAAATAAAGGGTTATAAAAATAGACGAAAAGGAGAAAATAAGTATGTTTAAAAAAATTATAAAAAAAATTGACTATCTTCAAAAAATATTCAAAACGACAAAATCTGACAAAATTATAGAACAAATTCTCTACGTCCCAAATGTCCCCGTCCCAAATGTCTCGATTTTCCCTCAAGTGTGTGGTATATGTGGAAAGATTGATCGTAATGCTTTATGCAAAAAATGTGAACTTCAGCTTAGAAAATTAGATGAATTTAGAATTATTACTAAAAATGATGATGAAGAATTAGAAAATAAATTTTTTGATGAAGTAATGTATGAATTTAAGTATGAGGGATTAATAAGAAAATTGATATTAGATTATAAGTTTAATGAAAAATCGTATTTATATGGAACTTTTGTGAAATTTTTATTAAAAAATAAAAAATTATTTGAAAATATAAAAAAATATGATACAATTATTCCAGTTCCGATAAGTTATAAAAGATATAAAGAAAGAGGTTATAATCAAAGTTCGCTAATTGCTAAGGAAATAGCGGTTAATACTGATTTGGAACTTTTGAATAATTGTTTAATAAAAACAAAGAATATAATAGAACAAAGTAAATTAAATAAAGAAGATAGAGCAAAAAATATTAGTGGTGTATATATATTACAGAAAAAAGAATTAATCGAAAATAGAAAAATATTATTAGTCGATGATATATACACAACAGGGAGTACAGTAAATGAATGTAGTAGAATGTTACGATATGGAAATCCAAAAAAAATAGGGATATTAATATTAGCAAAAGATTAAAAATAGATATATAAGACACATAAGGAGGTAAAAGATGGAAGATTTAGTAGAGAGTATTTTAGATTATGTAAGATCAGATTATACAGACTATGCAATTATGATAAATGGTGAATGGGGTGTTGGAAAGACACATTTTTGGAATAATAAAATAAGGAAAAAAATAGAATCTATGCAACTAAATGGAAAAAGATTTACTACAATCTATATGTCTTTATATGGAATATCTAATTTAGAGGAAATAAGCAAAAAAATATTTATTGAAACAACACAACTAATGGACAAAAACTTAAGAAAGTTCATGGATGCAAATGGACAAACTAATATCCCGGAATATGCAAAAACAGGACTAGATATGGCAAATTTCTTTGGAGTAACTCAAAATGGAGATAAAATAGATTATGCAGATTTCTTTTCTACAGATGATAAAGTTTTATGTTTTGACGATTTGGAAAGAGCAAATGTAGATGTTATAGATATACTAGGATATATCAATAATTTTGTAGAACATGATCACATCAAAACAATAATTATTTGTAATGAAAAAGAATTGTCAACAAAATTAAAAAGCTCAAATTTAGAAATGAAAACATTTATTGCAACATATTTACTAGACAAACAAGGAGAATTAAACAATCCAGACAAACCAATGGTAGAAAAAATACAAAATAAAATAGAGCATGTTTTTGATAAAGCTAATGATTATGAAAGAATAAAAGAAAAATTGATAGGAGAAACATTTGAATATGCACCAAAATTTGATTATATAATAAATGGAATTTTGATGAGATATGAAAATGACCCAGAATTAATTAGATTTTTAAGAGAAAATACAAGATTAATAATAGCTACATTTGAAAGAAGCGGAACAAGAAACTTAAGAATCTTAAAGCATGCACTAAATGATTTCCAAAAGATTTTTGAAATGGTAGAGAAAAATTATCCTAACACAAATAATCGTGTTATGCAAACAATGCTAATATTTACGGTAGCAATTTCTTTTGAAATAAAAGCAGGAAAAATAACAAAAGAAAAGTTTGTAAATATAAAAGACAATGAAGAATATAAGTCTATTATTGTATCTTCAAGGACATTAATGGACAATAGACAGTTTTATATAAAAGAATTTGATAATAATTATTACTATAATTTTAAAGCAGAATATAGATTCTTTAAATTTATAGAATATTATGTTAGAACAAGAATTTTTGATATGAAAATTTTTAAGCAAAATATGGAAACAATTAGAAATACAGTAGATACAGAAAACTTACCAGCATATAAAAGATTACTTACAGAAGAGTACTGGAAAATATCAGATGATGAATTTGATAAAGTTATAAAATCTGTTTTAGAAGATATAAAAGAAGGAAGTTTAGAATTAATTGATATAGTGAAAATATATGCATATTTTAGCTACTTCTCAAGAAGAGGATTAATAGACTATGACATAAAAACTCTAAAAAGTATATTTTTTAATGGAATGAACTTAGCATCCCTAAAATCAAAATATTGTCCAAATGTAGAGGAAGAACTTAGTAAAATAGCAATTGAACAAGTTGAAGAAGACATGGATGATATAGTTAAACACTTTAATATGCTAAATACACAATTATTAGATAAAATGTATAAAGAAAAAGCTGAAGATGTATTTAAATGTATTCCAATGAGAATGGAAGAATTTTACGAAAAATTTGACAGACAATGTATGCAAATACCAATATTTAAATATTATGATGTTTATCAAATGTTCCAAAGAATTTCTTGTGCCAGCAATGAAGATATAGTTTTAATAAAAGAAAAATTACTAAAACGTGCAGAAAAATATCCAAAAGAAATAGAACCAGAAATGAAAAACATAAGACAACTAAAACAAGTAATAGAAGATTACTTAGAAGGAAAAGGACAAACAATAAAAAATGTTATGCTAAGTGAATTTGCACAAAGTTTAGGATATATGTCCCAGAGGGACGGTTCTAATGGGACAAAAATGACCCACTAGAACCGTCCCTTTGGGACATAATAATGTATATAATTTTTAAAATTATATAAAATAAAACAAAGGAGGTTTCAATTATGGAACAAAAAATTAAAGCCGTACAATACGGTGTTGGAAAAATGAGTGTATATACAATGAGATATATGCTTGAAAAAGGAATTGAAATAGTAGGAGCAATAGATGTAAATCCAGCAGTAATTGGAAAAGATATAGGAGAAATCTTAGGAAAAGACAAATTAGGAGTAGTAATAACAGATGCAAAACAGGCAAGAGAAACATTAGAAAACACTAAACCAGATGTATGTATAGTAACAACAAGAAGTTTATTTTCAGAAGTAGAAGAACCATTTATGTTATGTGCAGAATTAGGAATAAATGCAATATCAACATGTGAAGAGGCATTTTATCCACAAAATTCGAACCCAACATTAACAAAAAAAATTGATGAATTAGCAAAAAAGAACAACTGTACAATAACAGGGACAGGATACCAAGATATATATTGGGGTCAACTTATTTCATCAATAGCAGGTTCAACACAAACGATAAAGAAAATAAAAGGAAGTTCTAGCTATAATGTAGAAGATTATGGAATAGCATTAGCAGAAGCACATGGAGCAGGATTGACACTTGAAGAATTTGATAAACAAGTTGCCTCATCAGATAGAATATCAGCAGAAGAAAGACAAAAAATTATAGACAGTGGAGAATTTGCACCATCATACATGTGGAATGTAAATGGATGGCTATGTTCAAAATTAGGATTAACTATAATAAGCCAAACTCAAAAATGTGTACCACAAACATATAAAGAAGATATATACTCATCAACATTAGATATGACAATAAAAGCAGGAGATGCAACTGGAATGAGTGCTGTTGTAACAACAGAAACAAAAGAAGGAATAACAATAGAATCAGAATGTATAGGAAAAGTATATGCACCAGATGAATTTGATAAAAATGTATGGACAGTTGAAGGAGAACCAACAACAACAATTACAGTAGAAAGACCAGCAACAGTAGAACTTACATGTGCAACAGTTGTAAACAGAATACCAGACGTAATAAAAGCAAAACCAGGATATGTAACAACAGAGCAAATTGGAGACTTACACTTCAAAAATAAAATATGCTAAGAAAAACAAGGAGAAAGAGGGGGAAAGAGGGACGTTCCTTCTTTTTCCCTTTTTTAAGGGAAAAAGGGACAGTCTTTCTAAAATTAAAACTAAAAGTACAGAAAACTAAAAAGTTATAGATTTAAAGAATGTATATAATAAAAGATAATAACAAGAATAATAAAACATTAATAAAAAATAGGCTTGACAAACAAGAACATATGTTTTATAATGGCTTCGGTGAAGGTTTATGGAAAGACAAATATTACATGTAGATGTTAATAATGCGTTTTTATCATGGTTAGCAGTATATAAGTTAAATAATGGAGAAAAAATAGATATAAGAGAGCAAATTGCTGTAATAGGTGGAGACGAAACAAAAAGATCAGGCATTGTTCTGGCTAAAAGCCAAAAAGCAAAGCAATTTGGGATAGTAACCGGAGAAACTTTATATAGCGCGAGAAGCAAATGTAAAAATGTTCAAGTATATCAAGGAGATTTTAAAATATATAGAGAATATTCAAATAAGCTATTTCAGCTTTTATCAGAATATACTGACAAAATAGAAAGATTTTCAATTGACGAATGTTTTTTGGATATGACACAATATTTGAGAAATGATACATTAATAAATAGGGCAATGGAAATAAATAAAAGGGTAAAAGAAGAACTAGGATTTACTGTTAATATAGGTGTATCTCATAATAAATTATTAGCCAAAATGGCATCAGATTTTACAAAACCAGATAAAGTTCATACACTTTTCGAAAATGAAATTCCAAAAAAGATGTGGAAACTTCCTATATCAGAATTGTTTATGTTGGGGAGAAAGACAGTTCCAAAATTATATAATATGAATATAAAAACAATAGGAGATTTAGCTCATGTAAATCAAAATCTGTTAGTAAAAAAATTTGGAAAACATGGTAAGATGATGTGGGAATATGCAAATGGAATAGATAATTCAGAAGTACAATATATTAAAGAAAAACCGAAAAGTATAGGAAATTCAGTAACATTACCAATAGATTTAATAGAAAAGGAAAAAATAGAAGAAATTTTACTGACGCTAACAGAGCAGGTGGCATATAGATTGAGAAAACAAGACTTACTAGCTAATAGTGTGAGTATTCAGTTAAGAACAAAAAACTTTGAAGATTTTTCTCATCAAACTAAGTTAGACTGCTCAACAGCTAGTACAAAAGAAATTATGAAAAAAGCAAAACAACTTTTAACAGAAAAATTTAAAAATGGAATGGCTATAAGATTGGTAGGACTTCGTGTGGATAATTTGGTTTCAAAAGAAGAACTACAAATTTCACTGTTTCAAAATACAGAGGAACATCAGAAACAAGAAAAACTAGATAAAGTGATTGATAAATTAAATGAAAAATATGGAGGAAATTCAATTACTAGAGCTGGAAAAATGAATATAAATATTAAATTTAAATAAAATTTATAAGAAAAACAAAAAATTTTTAGAAATATATTGACAAAAAATTATAAAAAGCTTATAATAGCTATTGTCGATAGCTCGACGATATATTTCTAAAATTTAATATGGGTAGGTGGCCGAGTGGCTAAAGGCGGCAGACTGTGGTCTTTGGTTTAAACAAAACCTAAATTTGCAGCTCTTATCAGTGATGATAAGATGATAACTAGGCTAATTCGGGGAAGTCTTAACAGTAAAAGCTGATGATAATCCCGAGCTAGGAGAAATCCGAGTGTAGAGACTTTATACCTGGTATCTTAATAATAAGATAAAGAGAAAGTCCAGACTACAAACAAAGAAATTTGGTAGTGAAAACTATAGTAGTAAGAAATCTGTTCTCATTTGAGTACGATGGTTCGAATCCATCCCTGCCCACCATAAAAACAAGGAAACTTGTTTTTATTTTTTATCAGTAAAGCGAACTAATGTTTTAAAAATACAGATTTTAATTCAAATAAAAATAAATTTAAATTGTTTTTACTTAAAATTTATGGTATAAATAAGTAAATATAATATTTATATCATAAATTAAAAAAGGAAAAAATAAATATGAAAATAGCAATCATATCAGATATACATGGAAAGTTTGAAGTATTAAAAGAAACATTAAAGGACATCAAAAAAGAAATGTAGATAAAAAATAGTAAAATGAGTAAATTTAAAAAATGCATAAAACTATATTTATAATAAAAAACAATAAAAATTCATAAAAAACAGTTGATATTTTTATGCATTTAATATAAAATTTAAAAGACAAAAGGAGGAAACAAATGATAACCTTAAAAGATATTAAAGAAAATCCAGAAATTGATGCCTTAATACGAGGTTCTCAAAAACAATTAAATGCATTAGGATATACTGAACATGGACATAGACATATTTCAATAGTTTCAAAAAGGGCAGGAGATATATTAGAAAAATTAGGATATCCAGAAAGGACAGTTGAACTGACAAGAATAGCAGGATATATGCATGACATTGGAAATTGCGTGAACCGTGTAGATCATGCACATAGTGGAGCAATTTTGGCATATAACATATTAAAAGATATGGGAATGCCAGTAGAAGAAAGAACAGAAATCATGATGGCAATCGGAAATCATGATGAAAAAACAGGAAATGCAATTAGTGATATATCTGCAGCATTAATATTAGCAGATAAATCTGATGTACACAGAGATAGGGTAGTAAATACCAATTTATCTACATTTGATATTCACGATAGAGTAAATTATGCAGTAACAAATGCTGAATTAGACATAAATGCAGAAGAAAGAAAAATAATATTAAAACTAAAAATTGACACACAAATATGCCCAGTTTTAGACTATTTTGAAATTTTTATGGATAGAACAATGATGAGTAAATATGCAGCAAAATATTTAAAGATTTGGTTTGAACTAATTATAAATGATACAAAATTATTATAATTCTTTAGTCAAAGTTTAGAAAAAAATTTGACTGATGATGAACGAAGCGAAGCGAAGAGAAAGGAAAAAATAAAAATGAAAAAAACAAATAAGAAAAATAAAATGAAAACAATAAAAATAATTACAATTATTTTAGCAATTATATTAATATCAATAATTAGCTTTTTTGGAATCTATACACAAAACAAAAACAAAGTTAGCAATAGAGTAAAAGATTATCAATACGCAATGGATATCAATGGAGCAAGAACAATAAAACTAAAAGTAAACACAGACACAAAAGAAGTAATAAAAGATAAAGAAGGAAAAACTATAGATAGTGCAACAGATGAAGAAATAGAAAAAAATGGATATACAAAAGAAAATGTTCCTAATAATAGTGAGGATATCTTAAATACGGAAAATTATAAAAAAGTAAAAGAAGTAATAGAAAAAAGACTAAAAAAATTAAATATACAAGAATATAATATTGCGGTAAATGGAAATAATGGAGAAATTACAATAGAAATACCAGAAGATACTACAACAGATACAGTAGTTAGTAATTTAACTACAATAGGAAAATTTGAAATAATAGACAATGACACTAATGAAGTACTATTAAATAATGATAATATAAAATCTTCTGATGTTTTATATAACACAACATCAAGTGGAACAACAATTTATTTAGAAATTGCATTTAACAAAGAAGGAAAAGAAAAATTAGAAGAAATTAGTAAAACATATGTAAAACAAGAAAACAATACAACAGCAAACACAACAGGAGATACAAATGTAACTAATGAATCAACAAACGGAACAACAAATAATACAACAAATAATACAACAGAAACATCAGGAACACAAAAACAAATAACAATGAAAATTGATAATGAAACTATAATGACTACAAGTTTTGATGAACCAATAACAACTGGAAAAATTCAATTATCTGTTGGAAAAGCATCAACATCTTCAGAAACTATTCAACAATATGCAACACAAGCAAAAAATATTGCAACTGTATTAGATAGTGGAAATTTAGTAATTAAATATGATATAGAAAAAAATCAATATATATTATCAGATATAGAAAAAGAAGATTTAGTAAAAATTGAAATAGCAGTAGCTATAGTAATATTAGCAGGAATAATAGCACTTATAGTAAAATATAGAGTAAGAGGAATTTTCGCTGGTATAGCTTATGTTGGATTAGTAGCTATTTATATGTTATTAGTACGTTATACAAATGTAATAATTTCATTAGAATCAATCTTTGGAATTATAACAGTTCTATTATTAAATTATTTATTTACACACAATTTATTAGAAAACATGAGTAAAACAGAAAAAGAAGATACAGAAAACATTACAAACAAATCAACTGTAAAAACATATAAACAATTCTTTATGAAAATTGTTCCAATATGCATTATGGTAATAGCATTTTGCTTTATAAAATGGGTACCAATTAGTAGTTTTGGAATGATAGCTTTTTGGGGAATATTATTGATAGCAGCATATAATGCAGTTGTTACAAGAACATTATTAAAAATAAAGACAGAAGAAAAATAGGAGGTAGGAAGATGAAACAAAAAAACACAATAATATTAACAGTTCTTATTGCTATTATTCTAATAGTTGGAGCTATAGTGATTGCTACAAAAGGACTAGCCTTTGAATTAAAATATCAAGATTCTCAAAAAGTAGAATTAAATATAGGAAAAGAATTTAAAACAGAGGATGTAAAACAAATAACAAATGAAGTATTTGATAATCAACCAGTAAAAATTCAAGCAATTGAAGTATATAAAGATGCAATTAGCATTACGACAACAGAAATATCAGAAGAACAAAAAACAAATTTAGTAAACAAAATCAACGAGAAATATGAAACAGAATTAAAATCAGAAGATATAACAATTGAAAGTATACCACATACAAGAGGAAGAGACATTATAAAACCATATATAACACCATTTATAATAATAACAATAATAATCTTGGTATATTTAATGATAAGATACTACAAATTAAATTCATTAAAAGTTCTAATAGAATCAATAGGAATAATAGCATTATCTCAAATGGTATTGCTAGGAATAATGGCCATAACAAGAATGCCAATTGGTGAATTTACAATTCCGATGGTGTTGTTAGTATATATGATATCAACATATATTTGTACTGCAAAATTTGAAAACAAATAACATATATCACAACTGTGTGAACTCAAAAAGTAAAATTTTTGAATAGCACAGTTTTTATTTGTTTAAAAGATTGTTTATAAAAAATCTTTATGATATAATAAGCACAACTATAAATGAAAAAATAAAGCACAACTAAATAAATCTATTATAGATAAAAGTAAGGAGATTTCAAATGGGAAATATCGTATTATTAGATGATTTAACAATAAATAAAATAGCAGCAGGAGAAGTTATAGAAAGACCAGCATCTGTTATAAAAGAAATGGTAGAGAACTCAATAGATGCAGGTGCAAATAATGTTACAGTAGAAATAAAAAACGGAGGAATTTCATACATAAAAGTAACTGATAACGGAAAAGGGATTGCACAAGATGATTTAGAAATTGCATTTGAAAGACATGCAACTAGCAAAATAAGAAAAGCAGAGGACTTAGATGTAGTAACATCTATGGGATTTAGAGGAGAAGCTTTAGCAAGTATAGCAGCAATTGCAAATGTAGAAATGATATCAAAAACTGCAGAGCAAGATACAGGATATAAAATTATAGTAGAAGCTGGAAATATATTAGATAAACAAGAAGTAGGATGTCAAACTGGAACTTCGATTACAGTAAGGAATTTATTCTTTAATACACCAGTTAGATACAAATTCTTAAAGAAAGATTATACAGAGTCAGGATATGTAGAAGATGTTATTACAAGGATTGCATTAGTTCATCCAGAAATTGCAATTAGATTAATAAATACAGGAAAAACAGTAATTCAAACAAATGGAAATGGAGATATAAAAAGTGTTGTTTACAGTATATATGGAAAAGATGTAGCAACAAGCATTTTGCCTGTAGAATATCAATATGATGATATCAAAATTTCAGGAGTAATAGGAAAACCAGAAATAGCAAGGTCAAACCGTTCTAATCAATTATTTTTTGTTAATAAAAGATACATAAAAGATAAAACTGTTTCTGCAGCAACAGAACAAGCTTTTAAAGGTTTAATACCAATAGGAAAATTTGGATTTGTTATTTTAGACATGGAAATGAATCCAGCAAAAGTTGATGTCAATGTACATCCAGCAAAATTAGAAGTAAGATTTGAAGAAGAAAATAAAGTGTTTCAAGCAATTTATCATGCAATAAAAGACACACTACTAAAAAATGAATTAGTTGCAAATACTGAAAAAGAAGAAAAAGAGATAAAAGCAGAAACAAAAGGCTTATTTGATTTTAGAAAAAATGAAATCCAAAAAATAGAGAATTATACAAATGAAGAAAGTAAAATAAAAACAAATACAAATCATTCAAATAATTTTATGGAAAACAAATCTGTAAATTCAAATAATGCAAATCAAATAAAAGCAGGATTTAATTTTGGTCAAGGTGGACCTGTAAATACAGCAAGTGTATTAGAACAATTAAAAAAATTACAACAAGATATTCAAAAAGAAATAGATGAAGATCCAAGCTTAAAATTAAACCAAAATTATGTAGAAATGCAAAATAGACAAAAAGAACTAGAAAAGAATAATAACAGTGATAACCAAAAAGAACTAGAAAAAATAGAAGAACCAAAAAAAGAATTTAATGAAATGACAGAAAAAATAGAAGAAACAGAAGTTACAGAAAAAACAGAAATAACAAAAGATATAGAAACACCAGAAGTAGCAAAAGATGCAGAAACACCAAAAACAACAGAAACAATAGATAAAGAACATTTAGATGAAAAAATAAACATAACAAATGATGAAACAATAAATGAAAACCAAGTAAATCTAAATGAACAGAACATAAAAGATAATCAAGAATCAAAAGATATAGAGACAGAAGAAATTGAAAAAACAGAAAAACAACAGCAATTGGAACAAATACAAGAACAAATCGAAAAATTGGAAAATGTACAATATGATGAAATTCCAGAAGAAGATTTTAGTACAATGTATGAAAAATTATTTGGAAGAAAACCAATTTTAGATGGAGATACAAACATTAATAATTTAGATACAAAAATAGAAAAAGAAGAGAAAAAGGATGACGCAGTAGATTTATTAAATGATAATGTATCTGTATTTGAGAATACAGAAGAATTTCAAAAGCCAGTATATAAATTTATTGGAATTGCCTTTAATACATATATAATAATTGAGATGGACAAAGAAATGTACATAATTGACCAACATGCAGCACATGAAAGAATTATGTATGAAAAAGTAAAAGAAAATTATTATCATGATGGTTCAAAAGACTCACAAATGTTACTATTGCCAGACATTATCACATTAACACACAAAGAAATGGAAATTGCAAAAGATAATATGGAAATGTTTGAAAAAGCAGGATTCTGTTTAGAAGAATTTGGAGAAAATACAATAAAATTAACAGGCGTACCAACAATATGTATAGACTTAGATAATAAAGAATTATTCCTAGAGACATTAGACGAAATAAACACAGTAGCAAGGACAGCAAAACAAGAAAAAGAAGAAAAATTTATTGCGACAGTTGCTTGCAAAGCAGCAGTAAAAGCAAATATGGTATTAACAAAAGAAGAAGTAGAAAGTTTAATGGATCAATTATTAAAATTACCAAATCCATTTACTTGCCCTCATGGAAGGCCAACAGCAATAAAAATGAGTAAATATGAAATAGAAAGAAAATTTGCAAGAAAATAAAACTTCTAAAGGAAGGAGACAGATAAAAAATGCCAGTAATCATATGTATAATAATTGTAATGTTTTTAGTACTTTTAGGATGGACATGGAGTAGCTTAGAAGATATAGAAAAAACAAAAAAGATAGAATATATAATAGTAGGATTTGTAGTAGTATATATTATAACAATAATAATTTATCAAATTTCAAAAATAGGAATTAGCTATGAAAACAGAGAAATTATGAAAGCAATACAGAATATATTAGTATTGGTATTTTCAATTGTTAATGGATATATTTTACTACCATATATATTTAAAAAGATAGTACAAATACAAAATGATGAAATAGATGATAAAAAATTCAAAAAAAGTATAGTAATTTTAATTGCAGTAATAATTATTTTAACAATTATAGAAAGCAATTATTTGGCTAATGCACAAAATGAAACTTTACAGATTATAGATAGATTGAAAAAGTAAGAAGAAAAAATACAATTTGATTTTAAAACTAGTTTTAATTGGTTTTATGGCTTGAGAAAGGAATACAAATAATATGAAAGAAAAAGTAATTGTCATATGTGGACCAACTGCATCTGGAAAAACAGCATTATCTATAGAACTTGCGAAACAAATAAATGGAGAAGTGGTTTCTGCAGACTCAATGCAAATTTATAAAGATATGGATATTGGAACTGCAAAACCCACAAAAGAAGAGATGCAGGGAATAGAACATCATTTATTAGATTTTGTTTCACCAGATCAAAGATATAGTGTTGCTAACTATCAAAAAGCTGCAAAAAAAGCTATAAAAGAAATTCTACAAAAAGGAAAAACACCAATAATCGTTGGGGGTACAGGACTATATGTAGATAGCTTGATTTATGAAATTCAATATCAAAATATAGACTTTGATGAAAAATATAGAGAAGAATTGGAAAAAATTGCTGAAAATCAAGGTTTAGAAAAATTATACGAAAAAGCGATAGAGATTGATGAAAAAGCAATGCAAAAAATTAGTCCAAATGATAAAAAAAGGATAATTAGAGTTTTAGAAATTTATCATGCAACAGGAAAAAATAAAACAGAACAAGAAATTGAATCAAGAAAACAGCCAATAGAATATGATTATAGAGTTTTTGCAATAAATTGGGATAGACAATTACTTTATGAAAGAATAAATAAAAGAGTAGACATTATGATAGAACAAGGACTAATAGAAGAAGTAAAAAAAATAAAACAAAAATATAAAAAATTTCCGACGGCAATGCAAGGACTAGGGTATAAAGAAGTTGTAGATTACTTAGAAGGAAAATGTACAAAAGAAGAAATGATTGAAAAAATAAAAATGGAGACACGAAGATATGCAAAAAGACAATTAACCTGGTTTAGAAAAAACAAACAAACCATATGGTTAGAAGGAACAAATGAATTGCAAAATAATATAGATATTATTTTGGAGGGTATAAATTGAAAGAAGAAAAAGATAGATATAATAACTTTATAAAAAAACAAATAACAAATAATAAAAATATAGAAAAAGAAAACAATATTGAAGCAACAAAAGGCAATAAAAGAAAAATAAAAAATAAAAAAATTGCAATAATAATTGCTTTAGTAGTGATTGTAATATATATGCTATATGCAGTATATATGTTAGTAAAACAACCAACAGATAAGTTCACTGTAGAAGAAGGAACAGTATATTCAGAAGAAACAAATGTAGGATATATAATCAGAGAAGAACAAGTTGTAAAAGGAAATAACTATAAAAACGGAATGGAACAAATTAAAAGTGAAGGAGAAAAAACAGCAAAAGGAGAATCAATATACCGTTATTATAGTAAAAATGAGGATAATTTAACAAAACAAATTGCCGATTTAGACACCAAAATACAAGAAGCACTAGACGGACAAAGTAGTATTAATAATTCTGGAATAAAAGTATCTGATATAAAATTAATTGAAACTCAATTAGATGGACTAATTGAAGTATTAAATAAAACTACAGATATATCAAAAATGTCTGAATACAAAAAAGAGATAAACACATTAATAACAAAAAAAGCAAAAAGTGTAGGAGAACAAAGCAAAGCAGGAACTTATTTAAAGGAACTTTACAACCAGAGGACAAAATTAGAACAACAACTAAATTCAGGAGCAGAATATATAACAGCACCAGTAAGTGGAATTGTTTCTTACAAAGTAGATGGATTGGAAGAAAAATTAACACCGAATAATTTTTCTACATTAAGTAAAAACTTCTTAGAAGGACTTAATATAAAAACAGGTCAACTAATAGCAACAAATGATGAATGTGGAAAAATTATAAATAACTTTTCTTGTTACATAGCAACAGTTTCTAATTCGGAAGAAGCTAAAAAATGTACTATAGGGAATGAAGTAAAAGTAAGACTATCTAATAACAAAGTTATTCCTGCCAAAATTGCATATATATCACAAGAAAATGATGATGAAACATTATTAGTTTTAGAAATAAATGAACAAATAGAGGAATTAACAAATTATAGAAAAATATCTTTTGATCTAATTTGGTGGAGCTATTCAGGGTTGAAAATCCCAAATGATGCAATAGTAGAAGAAGATGGACTTAAATATGTAGTTAGAAATAGAGCAGGGTATTATAGTAAAATACTAATTAATGTTGAGAAAACAAACAAAAAATATTCAATTGTATCTAATTATGATACAGATGAATTAACTGAATTAGGATTTTCAAAAACAGAAATAACTAATATGAAAAAATTGTCAATATATGACGAAATAATGATTAAACCAGACTTAAGTAAAGTAGAATAAAACAATAATATAGAAAAATATTACAATAATATTACAATAATATTAAATTATTATTACTTTTATATAAAAGTATTGACAATGAGAAAAAAAAAGTAGATACTTATAGCATAAATTGTAAAAAGAGATTTTAGGAGGTTTTTTTATGTCAGGAGCATTAATGAACAAGGTGTGGGATTTATTTGGAATGGATTCTGCAGAACAAGAAGATTATGAAGATGAAAACGTATATGATTACGAAGATGAAGAGGAAGAAGTAGAAGATAAAAAATTATTTGGAAGAAAAAATAACAACAAAGTGGTAGCTATGCCACAAACACAAGGACAAGCTATAAAAATGGTTATATCACAACCTACAACATTTGAACAATCAGATGAAATTTGCAGTTTCTTAAAAGAAAAAAAATCAGTAATTGTAAATTTAGAATATGTAAATAAAGATGTTGCTAGAAGAATTGTTGATTTTATTAGTGGTGGAGTTTATGCATTAGATGGATACATTCAAAAAGTATCTAACTCTATATTTTTAGTTGCACCATCAAACTATGAAATAACAAATGAAATGGCAAGAGAAGAAATGAAAAATAAATTATCAGTTTCTTGGTTAAAAAATAATAATTTAAACTAATATCGAACATGATTAGTAGCTCTTTGATTTGCTATTAATTTCATAAGGAGGATAAAATGATTACACCATTAGATATAGAAAATAAAAGATTTGCAAAACAAATGGTAAATGGATATAGTGTAGAAGAAGTTGATGACTTTTTAGATGAATTAACAGTAGACTATACAAAAAATTATAAAGAATTAAATGAATTAAGAAATAGAGTAGATGAATTGGATAAAGATTTAGAAAAATATAGAACAATTGAATCTACACTTCAAAATACACTAGTAATGGCTCAAACGACAGCAGAAGAAGTTAAAAATGTAGCAAAACAAAAAGCAGACCAAATTGTGGACGAAGCAAAAGCAAATGCACAAAAACAAGTAGATGAATTAAATAATGAAATAATCCTAAAACAAAAAGAATTAGATGATGTAAAAAAACAATTTGATATATATAAAGCCAAAATGGAATCTTTATTGATTTCACAACTAGAACTAATTAAAGATATAAATAAAGAAAATTAATAGAAATATAGCCATATACTGGCTATATTTTTTTGCTCATATTTAATAACGAAAATTAAAATAAAAAGTTTTATTATACTGTAAAAAAATAAGAAAATATGCCAAAAATATTACAAAAATAGAAAAATATTACAGAACTGTTAAATGTATATTACAATTTTATTAATACTATTGACATTAACGCAAAAAAGAATAAAATTATAACATAGGAGAAAGACAATATGAGAATTATAAGTGGAACTGCAAGAGGAACAAAATTATATACATTAGAAGGTCTAACGACAAGACCAACCTTAGATAGAGTAAAGGAAGCATTATTTAATATTATACAAAATGAAATACCAGATTCAATATTTTTAGATTTGTTTTCTGGAAGTGGAGCAATCGGATTAGAAGCAGCAAGCAGAGGAGCAAAAAAGGTAATATTATGTGATAAATCAAAAGAAGCAATACAAATTATAAAAAAGAACGTAGAGAAGACACATCTAAAAGAAAAAATAGAATTATACAATACTGATTATGAAGATTTAATTATAAACAAACTTGCAGAAAATGTGGATATTGTATATATAGATCCACCATATCAGTCAAACTTTGCAAGTAAAGCAGTAGAACTTCTAATAAAAAAAGAAAAGATAGATGATAACACAACTATCATAATAGAAACAGATGAAAAAGAAAAAGTAATGCAAGAACTAAAGAAAATGAAAACAGAAATAATAGATAAAAGAAAATATGGAAGAGCAACATTAATTTTTTTACAATATAGGAAATAAAAATCCCTATAATAAAAAATATTTATGCGTAAAAACAAGAAAGGGGTAAAACCATGGAAATATTTACAATACTAGAATCATTGGAGGATTTAATTGAAAATAGTAGAAACTTACCTTTCTCATCAAAAGGAATTGTTGATAAGGATGAATTACTAGATTTAATTAAGGAAGTTAGAATAAAACTTCCTGACGAATTAAAACAAGCAAAATGGGTAAAAGAAGAAAGACAAAGGATTCTAGTAGAAGCACAAAAAGAAGCAGATGGAATAGTAAAAGAAGCTGAAAATAGAATTATATCTATGATAGATGAACACGAAATAACAAGAAAAGCATATGAACAAAAGAAAGAAATAATAGAAAGTGCAAACGAAAGATCAAGAGAAATTTCAAATGGAACAAAAGAATATGCTGATAATTTATTGGCTCAAACAGAAGATGTTTTAACAAAAACATTAGGAAATTTAGAAAAAAATATCGCAGAAGCATTAAATTTAATGGAAATTTCTTTGGAAGATACAATAAAAACAGTACAAAACAGTAGAAAAGAATTAA
>OLNY01001201.1_pt1 | contig 21448 bp, 23 predicted proteins | sample 1671981 | NCBI WGS metagenome assembly OLNY01 (sample SAMEA3136632, study PRJEB25190) | human gut metagenome | biome: human gut; feature: human-associated habitat; material: faeces | place: Austria | collected 2013
GCTGCAGAGGATAGACTCGCTCGCGCCGGACGGACCAGTGATGCCGCAGCGGCAAATCGTAACTGGACTAATTGGGAAGGCGCCTTTTTGGCCACCTTTCCAATTAGTTTGTTCCAATCTTTTAAACTATCGACTTTTGAGTCCTAATGTTATTTCGCGACTTGGTCCAGAAGGGCCTTCGTTGTGTAGTACGTATCGGCCTTGTTGTCCGGGACAGAACTCGAGTTGTAGGCGTTGCCGTCCGACAGGGCATACCAGCTGCCGTCGGCGCCGTTGACCTTCATCAGGGCAAACGTGTTTATCAGCAGGTCGCCCACATGGTCCCAACTCGAGCCGATTTTGACATATTCGAGATCGGGGTAGCCGCCGCCGGTATGACCGAAAAGCACATATTCCCAGAACTGCGGTCCAGGTTTGCACGACTTGTTGGACCAATGTGAGATATCGAGATACTGTAGCCCCTGTGCAGTTGTAGAACGCGCTCGAGAAGGAGACACAGGAAGCGGTGTCCCAGCTCGATATAGAAGGAATCTCAGTCAGTTTAGACATGCCATCGAAGCACGCAGACATGCTCCGCACACTGCCCGTATCCCATGTTCCCAGACCTCGAAGGTCGGCCGCAGCGACCGACCCGCACGATGAGAAGAGTCGTTCGAGCGACGTGCACTCACTCGTATCGATTTTTCCCAAATCGAACGATTCGCAGTCGATGAAATGGTTGAACCACCACGCCATGCTCTTTGGCCTGATGGCATCGACCACCGTTACGTCCCTGACCTTGGTTGCGATGGGAAACCACGGACAGTCATCATCGGGCCAAGTGCCGCTGTAGGACTCAGTCTCGAAGCCCGTGTACACCGCGGTCACGTGTCGGTAGTTGAACATCTCGCCGACCTTGGGCACCCCGCGGCGCTTGTAGAACATGAGGCTGTGGTCGTCCTCGGAGTAGACCGCGAAGGCCGTGCCGTTTTCGGGGTCGGGAATGTCCTCGGGTTCGTAGAAGTTCTCTCCCGTGGTGCCCGAGCCGATCGCGCCCGCCACCGTGTTGAATTGGTTCCCGATCGCAGACGAGACCCACGGCCCCGCGATCAGGACCACTAGGACTATGATCGCGATGATCAGTACGTACTCGACTGTCGACTGCCCTTTCAGGCGGCGGGTAAATCTACGAGATACCCCCCCCCGAAAGGAATTTCCGCTGCGTTCATGTGCGGCTCCTCTCGGATTGCTTTGAAATCAAGGGAAAGCATAGCCCGAGACGTACCGCATGGAACCGATGTGCCGCAGCGGCAATCACGCCTACAGCATCCAGTCGAAACCGTTCTTGCCGAGCGTCTGGCGCATATTCCCGATCTGAATCTCGGTATGGGCGCCACTCTCGTCGATGACCGTGTTCATGCTCCCGACCCCGGGAATTACCGTCTTGGTTTCACCCGTGGTGAGGTCGATTCTCTGGTTGCCGAATTGCCGTTCGAGGTGCATCCTGCCATCCGAACCGAGAACGTTTTGAAACATAACCCATTCTCCTATTCGAGATATTTATTTCCCTTGCCGCAATTGCAGTCCTCGCAGAGCGTCTGAAGGTTGTCCATGGTGGACTTGCCGCCGCGCGAGACAGGGACGATATGGTCGACGTGCAGCTTCACGCCATCCTCACGGCCTCGACCGCACCTGACGCATTTGAATCCGTCGCGGCGCAGGACGTCATATCGCAGCGCACGCGTAACCTTCGCATGCTCGGCATCGTTCGCCATACGGCGGTCTTGGTATTCCTGTCGCCGCTTATCCCGCTTTTTCTCACGCTCACGCTCACGCTTGGCCTTCTTATGCTCGCGCCAGAACATGTCGAACACGGTCTCTATGCCAAACAGGACAATGGCGAGCATGAAGAACGGCATCATGGCATCGATTACTTGATCCATACCCATCCTTTCGGAATGCGGGGTCTTTTCAGACAGAGCATACCGAGTCCCCGGAATCTCCCACGACGCCTTGCCGCTGCGGCACCAAAGGCGACCGGGCTCCTCACCCGGGACAGCAGGCGGGACGCCCTCCCAGGCGTCCCGCGGTACGGCGAGTTGTTATTATTCTCATCCCCCAGGGCTTTCCGCAGCCTGTCCTGACCTTATGGCCTGTTATCCTTTTTTTCTTCTTATTATTGTTCTTGTTGTTCTCATTGTTTCGGGCGCGATGCAAAATGCCGTGCCGGGTGATGACCACCCGGCACGGCGCCCCAAAAAGGATGGAGGGCGAGACAGGAAAGCTGTAGAGCATGACCCTCCATCTGCCCAAGTATCCCAAACGGCAGAATACTTCAAGCTCTCATGCCGCATAGGCAGCCGTCAACGTTCCGGGGCATCTTCAACCTCGACGGCGTCGTCACAGTTCCCCGCATACATCTCCGCCAGGTCATCGAGCGAGGTGGACGGAGCGTCCTGCTCGCTGACCGTGCGGTCGAGGCGCGCATCCATATCCTGGTCGGCATTGGATCTGATGCGTTTGGAGGCCTCGTCTTCCGTGACCCGCGCGGGAAGCGCGTCGATGGAGATGGCGAGCGCGATCAGGTAGTTCGTGTCGTGCTCGTCCACGATCTCCTCGAAGACGTTATAGGGGATTTGGGCGAAGGCACCCGACTCGCCGGCGAGCGCCCGGGCGAAACCCGCGCCGTCATATGCATCGCCGAGCTCCCCGCTTTGCTGGATTTCCTCACCCGATGCCCAGAGGCCGATCTCGTTTCGCTGCCAGACCTTCACCTGCAGATCCCATCCGCGGTCGAGGGAGGGGTCTTCGACGGCGTGGCAGTCGACGAAGATGGGGGAGCGTTCCGGCTTCTTCACGACCCACGCGGCGCTATGGTGTACCAAGTCCTCTTTTGCCTTCTCCAGGAAATACGGCTGGTGATGGGTTCCCATATCTTCTCCTAACGCTCGCAAATCGATATTTCAAGGTCCGCAGACCGTGTATCCGACTGGATGGAATCGCGGGAGTCGGCTCGTTCGCCGATATGCCCAAACTGCTCAAAGGCATCGCGGGTGATGTAGATGCCGAAACGTTCGGCGAGCTCATTCTCGATGCCGAGGTCCGCGTGTACCACGCCCACGGCGCATGCACCGTCGGGCAGCGCAAGCTCGCCGGCGTGCTTGATATCTATGTCCCCGATTGCACGGCCTTGGAAGAAGTCCGTGAGTTGAAGTGTATATCCCGGATGGGATGTACGGGAGAGCATGTGCGACACGCGATCGCCGCTCGACCAACAATATGCATCCATAGTGCCATTCATCAGCCTAGAGATCATGCTCGTCTCCCTGAACGTGTTTCGGGCGATGACCGCATCCGCCAAACTGAAGTCTTCAGAGACGTATGCCGCATCGATGAGCTCTTCAACGGGCTCGAAAGCGATGGGGGAGATATTGCGGTTGATTCCCATGCAGTCTCCTAACGCTCGCAGTTCGATATTTCGCGGTCCGAATTTTGCACGCGAAATTGAACAGATTCGCAACTCTCGGGCACATCGCCGCACCGACCGAACCGCTCATACGCATCTGGCGTGATGTAGATGCCGAACCTCTCGGCCAGCTCGCCCTCGATACCCAAGCCCGCATGCTCCACGCCCACCGCGCATGTTCCGTCCGGCAGGCGCAGTTCGCTGGCGTGTTTGATATTGGCATCCCCGGTCGCATGGCCTCTGACGAAACTGGTGAGCTGGAGCATGTATCCCGGATGGGAGGTGCGGGAGAGCATATACGCAACGGCCCGCCCACTCGACCAGCAATACGCATCCATGGATCCGTTCATGAGTTTCCAGACCATGGCCGTCTGCTTGACCGTGTTTCGGGCGATGACGGCATCCGCCGAGCTGAAGTCACCGGAGCGGTAGGCGGCGATGAGGAGTTTCCTGACAGGCTCGAAGGTGATGGGGAAGATGTTGCGGCAGGTATCCATGGGACGATTCCAAAACTCTATCTAGACACCTATACGCAGAAGTTCCATGGCATGTTCACGGTCGAAGGAGGCAGTGAGCTTGCCGAAACGTTCGATATAGCCGATATGCTCAAGTCGCTTCACCAGGCGGCGGAACGGCTCGTATTGCACGCCTGCCTGATTCGAGAGTTCCCGAATCGTGATGCGCTGGCCGACGCTCTTCTCGAGGGCATCGAGAGCCGCCATGTAGAATTCCCGCTCCGATGGGGTCAACTTGAAGTGGCTCGGGTCGCAGCGGTTCGAGATTTCTTCGGCTGCGGCATCGGCGCGGCGATAGGATTCCGTGGGGACATGCCTACCCGAGGCCTTTTCGAGCAGGCAGAAGAGCCTGAACGACTGTCGCGCCGTGAGCGAGAGGGTGAATTCGCCCGCAGGAGAGCCAAGGGAACACTTCTTGACCACCAGCTTGGCGATTTCACTGGATGGAATCGGGTCGAGGGACGAGTACCCGCCATCGAGCAGGTACAGCTTTGCAAGCATCTCAACGAGTTCTGCGCGGTTGAGCGAGATTTCGCAGGAGCCTTTGACGATCATCGTAGCCTCCTAGGCGATTGCCACGTTACCGCACGTATCGAACTCGATGAGCTTCTTGACCTTGAGGGAGAAGAGGATTGATTCGAGCGTGGATTCCGCAGGGGCGGTATCGATATTCTTCTGAAGTTCGGTTTTGCTCACGGCATGGTCCCTGTTGTCGTATAGGTAGAAAAGAATCTGCTGCTCGGTCCTCTCGAAAAAACTGTCCTGTTCGTTCATATGTGTCTCTTTTCATCGACGACGCTTGTTTCGGAACAGGATACGAGACAGATTTGCGGGCGATCAGTTCTTTGCCGCAGCGGCATATCTACCGATTTCGAAAGCTCTGTTAACGCTCTGTCGGCTGAACCGCATAGTCGAACCCATCGCCAACGCAGGACCCATCCAGACGGTCCGCGATATCGTCCAAACCTTCCTCTAGCCCTTCCTCGAGCCTGAATCCTTCGGGGACATCGAGCACGCCTGCGGAGCAGAGCTGCGTGATGGTCAACTCTATATAGTCCCTACCTCCGTCTTTTGACATTTCGCCCAGCAGGGAGGGGGAGTTCTCCAGATCGGGAGTCTGAATCACCGCATCGATGTTCCACACGTTCGCCTCGATTCCCCTGCCCTCGAGCATGCCCGCCAAATCGCTGCGCGTCCATTTGACGGTCGCATCCTCGATGATATCTGGGTCGGCGATATCCCATGCGACCGACAGGTCATCGACGCGCACGGCATCTCCCGACCATTCGCCGGTCTTGCCGTCATATCCCTTCACGACCGCGAACGGCTCATCCCCGCCGCAAAACAATATCGCCGTCGAGCCGAACCTCACGAGTTCGACGTTGCCCTTCGGGTCGGGTGCTATCTCGGTGTCCCGGATATCGACATCCATTTCCGTCCTCCTAAAATCTCGTTTTGCCGCTGCCGGCAGGTCCCTGCGGTTGCAGCGGTTCGAGGTCGACGGCCTCCATGAGGTCGCTGAGGGATTCCATTCGCCCGTTCCCAGTGAATTCCCAACCGAAAATCACGCAGATATCCCGTTCGATGTTGAGGATGCCGCCGGTCGTCTCAGCCAAGCGGACCAAGAGGTCCTCAGCGGAAGACCCACGTCGCATATGGAGACGCGACATTTCTCTCGAGAGGTCTGCGTTCTCCAGGGCAATCACCTTGTCACTCAGCGACTTGTCGATAAACAGAACTTCAAATTTCATGTTGCCGTGCGCCATGCCCGGCGTCTCATCTAGAATCAGCTTGCCGCCATCCAAGATAAGCTCGAATTCTTGCGAGTCGTTTCCGAGCCCATAGCGACCGTCGGTCAGCTTGGACACGAAATCGCCGACATTGCGCGGTTGCGCCCTGGTGAAGGACACCGTGTCCGAAAAAAGGTAATCGCAGGCTCCCGAGGCAGAATCCTTGAGAATGACGATGTATCCGGATGTGTCGATGGCTTTGAGCATGGAACAGACGTTGTCCGTTGCGCTGGAATCGTAGAACCCCGCCTCGGATTCGAGCTCCTTGCCGAATGCGGCGCGGATGATGTCCTGTGCGAACACGATGTCCGACCGTAGTTCATCATAGACAGCTTGGTCTTCGCCCGCCCGCCGCCAAGCGCTATCCAGGATCTCATCGGTCAATCCGTTCGGTATCTCGACGTCTGGGAAGCGGGACGGCTCCGCAATTCGCGAGACGGCTTCACGCGCCCAGCTATTGCATATATCCTCGACGAGTTCCTGTATCCGCGAGGCCCCATGTGATAGGACGATATGTCTGTCTGGTCGGCATCGAGCGGTCTCGGCTGCCTTCATGACGGTCGAGAGGGGGTTACCGAGGTTGACGAGCGAGCGACTTCCCACCGCCTTGGAGAGGAGCATCTCATAGCTTTCCCCTGCGGAGATGTCTCGAAGCCCGATAATCTTTTCCGCGACCGAGAAGAACTTTGCCGAGATAGCGGAGATTCTCGCGGATGCGGTATCGCCCCCGTCCGAGGAGAGGATGAGCTGTCCGTTGGGCTCGGGATACAGTCGCTCGCAATCCCGAACGGAACCCGAGATGAAGGCACCCGCCTTCAATCCATCCTGTTCCACCGTCCAAGAATCGCCTCGACGACAGAGAAGAACCGCATCGGGCGCCTTGAATCCTTCGAGAACCTCTATGGGAATTTCCCGCATTGCCACTGTCGTTCCGATCCTTTCGATATTCTGCGCATTCGTATAGCCTGACTTTACGAATGCGAATAGATGCATACCGAATGGGGGACAGAAGTAGACGCGAACGGCAGAAAGAGAGGGGATACCCCTGCGGAATATCCCCTCTCTTTCCAGCTTGTATATGGTTCTAGAACTCGACGTCCTTGTCGTAGAGGTCGAGCTCGGGTCCCGGGATGATAGTCGGCTGTCCCGCTTGTCGGTCCGCCGCCTCGTCGCTCTTCGCATCGCACAGGTCGCTCAGCGACGTATCATCGCCACCGCCCTGATGGTATTCCAAAGCCGCATCCTTGCTGCCTTGGCGCGACGCCACCGCATCGCGATCCTCGAGCATCTGTTTCGCGACTGCGGCGGCACGCGGCATTTCCTTGCCGGATGCCTCCAGATTCTGCTCGCAGTCGCGGGCGTTGAGAAGGCGGGCATCGTAGGCGTCCTCGATGCCGGCAACCAATGCGCCGGCGCTGAATTCCTGCGGGGCGCGGAAGTCATAATCGAAATTGCTGCGGGAGTCTTCGCCGCTGATGGGGTAGACGCGGATGGGCGTATCCGACTTGAAGCTCGCCGTGAAGGGCTTACCGGACTGCGCATAGGCGAGCTGCCTGTCCGTGAGGAACTTGCTCACGATCATGCCGCCAAGGTCTTGGTTGCCGACCATGGTATGGGGAGGGAGCTTGCACAGCAGGAAATTCTTATCTGGGCCGTCCTCGACGGGAACGGTCTTGACCTTCATATCGCAGGGGGCGAATGTGAGCCCCGTGTATTCGTGAGACACGTCACGTTGATGCTCAGACTTGGAGGCTTCCTTGCCCTGATAGGCCGCCGCCACGGCAGCCGCAAGATCACAAGGCATGACTGCGGGGGCACCCTCGCCGGGGTAGTCGATGCGACGATTCTGCTCATCGTACTTGAAGAATCGCACATCGCGGTCGGAGCGGAAACCGTACCTCACGGGTTTCCCCGCATCCTTGTCCTGCTTCATGAACTCACGGGCGGGCATGGAGACCTTCAGGCCCGAAAGGTCCTTATTCCCGACCACGGTGCCCTTCGGCATCGTCATGTTGATACGAAGGCGCTCGTTGCCGTTGCGGTCCGTATAGGGCTTCACGCGGACGTCCTTGTTCTCGAAGCTGATATTGATGAACTCAGGCTTCTTTTCCGCGCCGCTGTTTCCCATGTCCTTCTCCTTTTCCTTATTGTTCTTCTTATTCTTCTCTTCACCCTCTTCGGCTTTCTCGTCTTGCGTGACAGCAGGGAAGTAGGTTGTTTTTGCCGCAGGGTCTTCCACGGGAACGCCCGCATCGCTCGAACGGTCGGCGGAGAAACCATTGCGCCTAGACGCGGCATCGACTTCCGATTGGACGAGATTGCCGAGGCTCATCGTCTTCCCAGTTGGTCTTCTCACCGTCTCGAGATGGATACCGCCATAGCCGTCCTCAAGGGCGCGATCGACCATACCCTCAAGCTTCATTCGCATCTCGCTTCCCTCGGGGAGCTGCCTGATGGCCTCCTGCACGCTGATTGCGGCATTCTTGAAGCCCGCGACGGCCTTCTCGCAATCGAGGCCCGCATCGCCCTTGTCGACGTTTTCCACGGGATGTTTCTCGCGATCGAGTCTGACCTCATTTCGGACGATATCGATGACATCGTGGTATCCGAAATCGAGTTGTCCGCTGATTCGCGGTCTGACCCCGCAATCCCTGAGGAAGGACCTGAACTTCTTGAGGGTCTGCTCGGAAAGGCCGCCGCTGGGGACGAGTTCGTACTGCGCGGCATCGAAATCGACCGCCGTCTCGATGGCGGCACGGTAGAAGGAATCCGTACGGTCACCTTTGTAGCCCCAGAAGCTGTCGACCACCGGGCCGCACACGATGACCGCGTCCTGTCCGGAGTCGATTGAGCGCCGATTGAGATCGGTCTGCATGGATGCAAGCTCGACACAGCTTTCGAGCGACCCGTTTGTGAGCCGAATCGCCCGCTCGTCTCCGCGCAACGCCTCGAGTTCCATGTTGCGCCGGCAGGATGGGACGGCGCTGGCGCTGTAGCCCATTTCGGTGAGAGCGCCGGCGATAAGTTTACCGAGCGTGTTGGTATTCGGGCCGTGCAGGTTGATGACCAAGGCCATAGTGACTCCAATCGCTTCACGTTGCGTATTTGATTCAGAGTATGGAAGCCGAGGGATTCTAGACGGGACGATGGGACGAAAGTAGAGGGCGGGATACCGCCTTAACGGCATCCCGCCCTCCATAACGGATTCGCAAACCTAGTAGTTCGCCAGATGTTCAGCAGCATCGAGCATGGGAAGTCCGACACCCTCCATGCCGTAGCGCAATGTTTGAGCCTCATCGATCTTCTCCTCACAGAGCGAATCGAGGCCCTGCTCGCAACCCGGCAACTTGTCGGGGTCCATATACGGCGCGGCGGCCGCGGACACGACCAACTCGACGATATTACGGTTCTCCTCGATGGCAGCGGGCAGATCGACATCCTCGATATCGCCCTCGAACCCAACGGGTCGGAAAGGTTCCAAGATGGCCGAATCATATTCGCTCGGGTTTCGATTGTTGTTCGGGCAATAGAAGTAACAGGATTCACCATCGACTGTCACTGTACCGGTAATGAAATCGTCATCGTTTTGACTATCGATTTCGACCCCGATATCAGGCACATGCGTGCGGGCATGTTCTTTCGCCTGCGCTCGGTCGGTGATATGGGTACGCTCCTCAGGCTCGAGACCGAAGCGTTCGGCCATGGTGTCGAGAAGTTCGGAGACGGACTTCGTACTGATAACGTCGGCACCGATGAGAAGCGTGGCAAGGGAACGCAGGGACTTATCGGCCGTACGCTTCTCATCGGTATCTTCGACAAAAGTCGAAAGCAGGGCGATCGGGTCGACTACGGGGCCGCTGTAGGGGATATCGGCTACGTTCTCGAATCCTTGAAACAGTTTTCCATAGGCGAGCTCTGACGGGAATACGTTGAAGATGGCCAACTCGTGATCGTGAAGCCCACTCGGTACGAAATCCGTAGTCGTGACGAGAAGGTTGAACTCGGGAAAATAACTGACTGTCTCGCTCGATGTGAGCTTATCGAGCAGCTCCCGGGCGCCTGTATCGAGATGGCGGGCTGCCATATCGGGCAACGGTCTGCCATGCGACAGCTCGAAACCCTCCCGATCGGACATCAGGTGTTTTTGATAGTACGAGGCGGCATCGACCAAATCGGAAATGCTGCCGGCATCGATGGTCGGACTCCAGGAGAATAGACCGGCAAGCACGGACATGCGGGGGTCGATCCAGCAAGATCCATCGGCATCCCGATCGAACGAATCGATGACGGCGAATGCCTTATCATGCCCTCCCTCGAAGACCATGTCGGACACATAGTCGCATCCCTTGAAGAACTCTCCGCTTGCGATTTCAGTGGTTCTGGCGTTGAAGATGGCAGTAGTCCGATTATATAGCCCTTCGCTCGGATCGTAGCTGGAACTGACCACGAGAAGGTTGAACTCGGGGAAGAACGTCATGGTATCGTCCTTGACGAGCGTCTCGAGAAGCAGGTCCTTATCCTGGAAGCCATGCTGTCTATACATGTCTAATCTCCGATTTCCGAATTATCCCGCTGTTCGTCTTCATGGTAGCGCTCGCCCGTATGGGCATCCTGAACGGCAGAGGCGACTTCGCTTCTGTCCGCACACATATCATCGAGACTCTCGCCGTGACCGGCGATATCGTCGGCGAACTGCCCGCAGAAATCATGCGCCTCGTCAAGGTCGGAGCAGAAGCGCCCATTGCCGCAGTCATGCCCGTCGGTAAGGACCTTCACATCGAATCGCGCCCCTTGGTCATATGCGAACGAATCCCGCTTGACCTCGGTAATCTGGAACTCGGTTTTCACGCCATCATGTTCCATGATGTACTCCTCAGCGGGATAACCGTCCACTTTCTCGGCAAAATGCGGTTTGGAACACATCTCGGGGTTGTCCCACAGGTCATGGATGAACGCATTCTCATCGCCCTCTCGGTAGACGAACCCCATCGCCTCGACGCCGTCCTTGGGAAGATGGAATCCGTCAACCGTCAGGTAATCCAAATAGAGGCGCCCGCCCTTATCGGTCAGCTGGCGCATCTCCGCGCAGGCGTGCGCACCGAGGAGCGCACCGGTCAGGGCGTGTCCATCGGGGAGCGCACCGGTTACGAACAGTGAACCGTTTTCGTCCCAGATGCCATCGATTTTGCAGCCGGCGAAGATGCTGCCCCCGCCGGCATCGGACGGAGATGTGTCCATCGCGTCAATGAAGTCCTCATAGGCGGTGAGTACGCAGGGCGTCTCGCCATATCCATCGCGACCGCCCTTAACGAGAATGGGGTTTCCCCAGTTGTCGTTGATGGACGCAGATTGACCGGTGCGGTCGGTATCGAAGAAATAATCGAGCTGATCGACCACCTCGAGGTAGCTATCGCCGACCTTTCCGATCACCCTATCGAAAAAGGTGCGCTGCTTGGGCTCGATCTCGGCATGCTTCTCGAGACGCTCATCGAGGGACTCGCCCGTATCGCGTTCCGTCTCGAGTTCGATAATCGCGGCATCTACCTTCAGTTCGACTTCTGTGAGTGCGAGGATTGACGGCATGGTGCAAAGCGGGTCGTTGAAGACCTTCTCGACCGCCTCGCTAGGCGCATCGGAGATGAAGCCGTCCTCATCGCGGAGAAAATCGACGCCGTTGGGCGTAAGCTCATGGAACGTCAAAATGGTCGGCGGTTCACTGTAGACCTTGAAGGCGAGGGCGTTGTCAGACTCGCCCCAATCGGCCCCGTCGCGCGAATACGGGACTTCTTCCTCAATCTGGTCGATACAGCTGACGAGACCGTCACCTCCCAGCAGGAAGTAATCCTTCGCGCTCTCGGAACCCGAGGTTCGCTGGACGGCAAAATAGGTCTGGCACTCAGATGGCCATTGTCCCTGATCGTCCTTGGGGAACATAAGCTCATCCAAGGCGTTGATGGCGGCGACCGAGACGGCATGGGGGATTGCAAGCTCGTCTTCCTGATATTCGGTTCGCGCCTGGCCACCGAAGGGTACGAAATCGTCCATTTTGTTCTCGAGCTGACTCATGGAAAGTCCTTTCAAAGCGGTTTACTGCATCCATATTCGACGTATGCCGCTCGCTGGGTTGACATCGGGACACAAGTAGCTCCGTGAATGCGTGACTGGCTTCTACATCAATGTCTTGTCTAATGGGTCAAAGCCCCAAGGTTCTTCCAGATGCATGTTTCCTTGATTTTTCTTCTTTTTTCTTTTCTTCATTATTGTTCTTATTTTTCTTCCTTATATCCGTGCGGCTGCCGAGCCAAATGCAGGGGCATCGGGATAGAAGTAGCCGCTCATGCAGGCGATTCTCTTTCGCTTGCCTACTTGGCATCGCCTTCCGTGAGCTTGCTCGGCATGATTGTCAGCGGGAGTTCGTCACCGCACTTGAATTTGATTTTCACGGGGGTCTGCAGGTCATCGATATTCCAGATGGCAATGCCGCTCACAGTCTGCCCCGGCTCGGCCTCGACGGACTCGGGGTTTCGGAAATTACCCTCGTTATCGTACAGGGCGCCGAACTTCAAAGTCTCGTCACCCTGCAATGCCGACAGCAAATCGATAGGCGAGATGACCGTCTTGGCATTAGACTTATTCGTCAGAAGGAGGTCGCAGACGAGTACTTTCTGCTCTCCGAGCGAGACGGAAGAAGCCCCCGTCGCGGTCGAGGCATTGACCTCCCAAGACCCTCGCCCCAGACGGTATCCGGATACGCCGATATTCACCGAGGACCGGTCGGGTTCGATGCTTGCAGATGGGGTGCTGCCGGATAAACCGTTTTGCTCGATGCTTCCGCAACCGCCGAGCCCGCCGATCGCGATACTTAAAACGACGGCAGCCGCAGCTGCAGAGAGAATTGACCGTTTCATGTCTCGTCCTGTCTATCTCAAAGGTCACTTGGGGTATGACCGTTGACGAAATGATAGCACAGCGACAGACGGCTAAAGTGATTATCGGTGCATCGTCAGATTTTGAATCTAGACCAAGGCCAAGCTGGCGAGAACGATACCGAGAATCACACCGGAGAGGTTGCACGCGCAATGTGCAATGACACTGGAGCCGAGTCCATCGCGCTGCCTGAGCCCGCCCAGAACCAAGCCGCAGGCGAAGGCATAGGCAGATTGCACGATATTGAAATGGAATGCGGCGAAAAGCGCTGCCTGGACGAGGTTCGCGGCCCAGAACGGAAGTCCGCTCCGCTCCAGCGCCGTCAGTGACACGCCGCGGAAGCACAGCTCCTCGGCAAGCGGGTCGATGACGGCGAGCCGGAGCAGATAGGGGAGCGTGACGGCGGTCGTCGCTGCGGTATCGACCTTGGAGAGCAGGGCGATGGCGCCGATCGAGACGGCCTGCAGCAGGACTCCCGCGCTGATGGCGGAAAGCACGGCGGGCAAACCCAAACCATGCCCCAGGGTGTCAACGCCGAGCCCCGCAGACCGATACAGCCGTACCATGGCCATAAGAACGATTATCGATGAGATGGTATGCGCGATATCGTCGGGCAGCCCTAGAGAAAGGGTCGCCAACCCCGCAACGAAAAGCGAGATACCGAAAAGCGCGGGCGCGATGAATGCATAGCGCAGGGGGATGTCATTGCCCATGGTGCCGACCCCTACCTGGCACGGATTGCCTTGCCTGCGCACAGGCGCCTGCCGACGGCACGAGCACCCTTCACGCAGGCGAAGATGCCACCCGCGGCGATGACGGCGGTCGCGGCGAGCGCGGCAAGACCGAGGGCGACCGTACCGCTGTCGATCTGCGCTCCATCCGCAAGCGCTTCCTGGGCGATATATCCTGCAAACCCGAAGGAGCCCAGGCACGAGAGCCCCGTCATGACGGCGCAGCGCTCCGTATCGTTCCAGGACTCCGTATGGGGCCGGATGGAGAACAGGAACCCATCGGCCATATCGACCGGCTCACCGACCTCAAGCCCATTGGATTCGAACAGGGGCCGTATTAGCCGGAATGCCTCCCCGTTCGTCACGCGCTTCGGATGCACGTCTTTCCTGAGCACGATTACCGTAAGTTCGTTCATGACACCCATGGCATATCTCCTTAGCCCAGGTCATCGATGACGTTCCGGATGCTGTAGCTCAGTCGGCCTTCGTTCGGGAAGGAATACCTGAGCAGCGCGAGCGCGGCATAGCGCACCGACATGCGCATATCCGTATTGGGAACGAGCGCGATGAACCTGCAGTAGCGGTTCAGGGTCTCGTCCTCATCGGGAAGGAAACCGCGCCCGAGGCCGAAACTCAGGCTGTCGGACGGCCGCATGCCGTCTGAATTGCGGGCCAGCGGGGAGGGTTTGAGATAGGGGAGCTGCTCGCCGTTAAGTGAGTTGCAATTGTATTCGACGCGATAGCCGCTCATCAGCTCGCAGATTGCGAGATTAAAGACATCTCGAATCTGCCCGCTATCCGACCAAGAGCAATTCTCGAGCAGCTCGATGGCGTGTCCGGCGGTATGGCATTCATCCGGCAGGTAGTCGAGAACGAATGTCAGCACGGCACCGAGGAGATCGGCTACCCCATCGCGAAACAGGGAATCGTCCACGCTTTCGCCATGGCGTTCGAGAATCTCGGCGATGAAACTGTCCACCTCGGCAATCTCGGTCGGGAAGCATACCTGCTCACTTCCGACAGATTCCTTATTATTCTTCTTATTGTTCTTGTCCTCGTTCATTTCCTTTTGCCTTTCTCATCGAATATGAACTCGACCTTGCCCGATTTATCCGCTGCCAGCCTGAGCTTCGCGCTGAATTCCTTTCCTGCCTTGGACTTGAAGCCGGAGATCTTCCCGGTCGTGCCCCCATCGAGCAACTTCCCGAGCTGCGCCGCGCTCAACTTCTTGCCCGCCACGGTCTTCCAGATCGAGAAGCCGCAGCCCTCGGTCTGAACCCACTTGCCGTCGGTGTCCCGCTTGCCCTTGTTGGAGGAGCAGCTGCACGCCTTGGCCTTGTGTCCTCGGTCGATGACGTCCGCGCCGCAACGCGGGCATTTCCCGATGACCTTGAAACCCGCTGAACCCAGGTTGCCCAATTTCTCGCCGTTCCTCTTCATGACCTCAAGGTCATGGATGACCATATCGGTGACGGAATTCACCACCTCATCGGCATCGATCTCGAACCTGCCGACCGCCTCCATCTGGTTGAAGAGCTTCTCGGTAGCTTCAGGCGATGCTATCTGGCATCCATCGAGCAACTTGTAGGAGACCGCGCCGCAGTCGGTAAGCGACAGCGTTCCCTTCCTCTCCCTCATGAGGGCGCGGTCCTCGTCCTTGGTGATCTCGGCGAGCGTGCTGGTGCGCGTGGCACCCGTGCCGACGTTGTACTTCTCGAGCCGTTTCGTGAGCCATTTCATGGTCGGCTTCTGCGGGCGCTTGTTTGCCCCCTCGAAACGGAACGGGATGGCGGTCTTGCCGAATTCGGCTGTATTCTCCTTCTCGGCGCCCTCCTGGGCTTCCTCCTGCGAGGCATCGGAATCGAAAATCGCCTTGAAGCCACGCAACAGCGGCACCTGCGTCGACCCCGTGAACTCGGGGAAGTCGGCGACATGCGCCTTCACGAGTTCATACTCGTAATCCTCTGCGAGCATCGAAAGGTAGTTCTTGGCGAGCACGACGTAGATATCGCGTGCGCACTTGCCATATTTATCGAGCGCGTCGAGGCTCGCCGGCACGTTCACGCCGGGTCGGTTGGCACCGTGTGCCCCGCCTTCCTTGACATGCGTCTTGCGGGCGGTCCTGTGTGAGCAGACGGCCGGGTCGACGCCGACGACGGCGCAGATCCTATCGACGAGGGGCAGCAGCTCGTTGAACTGCTCCGGTGTGATTTGCTTGTCCTCGGTGCGGGGATAGCTCACCACCTGGTCCTCGTACATCTTCTGGTAGCATGCCAGCACGTCCGCGGGCTTGTGCCCGCGCCTAGCCAAGATGCCGGACAGCCCCGCGAGGTCGAGCAGCTTGCCGGGTGCGGTATGCTTTTTCGTCCTGGAGTCCTCGACCACGCATGACTCATGGAGATGACTCAAATCGACCTTGTCGGCGGAATCGAGACGCCACCCGTCCCCGTCCTCATAGGTGCGTGCAAAGACGTTGCCATTCTCGTCGCGGAAACGCGCCTCGAAGAACGGCTTCTTGACATAGCCGTTGTACGCTTCGAGCTGGTCGCCCGTGAGCTTCACCATGACCGACTTCAGGCGCCCCTCGCGCACTACCGTTCGGAACCCATGGTCGCGTGCGATGCAGGTGGCGGCACGCACGAACTGCATCGATGCGAGGTCCCAGCGTTCGCGCACATGCGCCTTGACGAAGTCTCCGTCCTCTTCCATGGCCCCGAGGGCCTTACGGCCCCTAAAGGCCTTCTGGACGCTCGCGGGAGCCTCGTCGGTGAAGTACATGCGGCTGGTCTTGCCGTGCCAACCGCACTTCTCGAGCGCCTCCCAGGCCAAAAGCTCGCCTTCGCCGGAAGGGTCCACATCGGTCGCTATGCAGACCTCGTCCGCCCCCGAGAGTTCGCGTTTCAACTCCGAGATGACGTCTGAGCAGCCCTTCAGCACGCCCTTTTTCCAACTGAACTGCGCGAGGTCCCAGGGCAGGTCGGCAATCGACCATTTCAGCATGGCTTCGGACTTGTCGGCGGGAACCTGTCTGTCGGGCGGCAGCAGGCCCATGACGTGCCCCCTGAGGGCGCATATCTTGTATTGCACACCGGCATACGAACCGGAACTTCCTCCGAGAGCCTTCGCGAAGTTACGCTTCGCACTCGGTTTCTCTGCGAGAATGAGAATCATCGCAGCTCCTTTCAAGGGAAGGACGGGGCATGCTGTTGCCCTTGGTTTTCCAAGCGGAATCGATCTCACGTGCCTTCAGCACGGCGCGGAGCATCGGCCCCTCATCGCATCCCATGAGCCAATCGCAGGGTACGCCGAGGACGAGGGAGAGCCGCAGGATGCATTCGTAGTTCGGAAGCCGCGTCCCCGACAGGTACTTCTTGAAGGAATCCTTGCTGATGCCGCAGACGCGACCGAGTTGATACAGGTTCTCGTAACCGCATGCCTCGGCGGCCCTGCGCAGGCGAACCTTGAAGCGGGCCTTGCGCAGGGCAACCGTACGGTCGGTATCGGGATCGGCCGCGACCATGGCTATCAGCCGCCCAGGATGCTGCGTGCGATTTGCGTCGACTTGGTCAGGGTCATGGCGACCACGATGCAGCAGGCGGTTACCTTAGCGAGCATATTGAACACGGTACCCACGCCGCTCAGACCGGTGCCGATATCGCCGACAATCGATACGACCAGGTACGGAAACATGTAGAGCGTCACGACCATCACGACGCCTGCGAGGCACAGCGCGAGGAACTGTCGAATGTATCCCCAGCCCCAGCTGCGGGTCTCATCGAATCCCATGAGGGCGAACGGGATGGGCGCGAACATGGCTGTCAGGTAGATTTCGATGGCGCGACCGATCATCATGGCGTATGAGATGACCACGGTAAGGCAAGCAATCAACCAAGTAATAGAGCACTCGATCAGAATGGCCAGGCTTTCTATGATATTGCCGTCCTTGGGGAAGGTGATGAGGTCGTCCTTGCTCCACCAGTCGACTGCCGCATTGGCACCGAGGGAGTTGGCGGACGTGCTGGCGACCTTGATGATTTCCAGGACCATCGTGTACAGGTCCTTGACGATGCCGACGCCGTTGCGGACCATGTACATCATGACGGCGCACCAGACGAACAGCGCGACGACCTCGCGGACGGAGGGCATCATGCCGCCGCCTTGGTCCATCTTCTTTGCGATTTTCAGAAGCTGGAGAAGCATGCCCATGGCGAGAAGGGTGGCCGCGACCGGTTTGATGGCACTGTCGGACACGTTGGTGACCAGGGCGGCGAGATTGAGCTTTCCGCTTGTATTACCCAAGAGATGGTCGAAGTCGCAAAGCAGATCCGATGCGGCGACCGAATCCTTGATTATTCCCAGAGTGTTTTTAAGTAGGAAATTGGCGGCGGGCTGGGTGATGTTGTCGTTGAGGAACTTCATGATGGCCTCGTTAATGGAAGCCATCCAGGTGCCGAGCATTTCCCCGACCTTGTTGACGAGGTCGTCCAGCCCGAAAGCTGCGGCGCAATGCGGCGTCAGCAGCATGAACAGCAACATGATTCCGAGTGCCAAGGCGAAGGACAGAGTCGCACGGCGCACCGAGGGAGACTTGATGGCGCTGAGTTTCTGCTGAATGGATTCTGCGGCGAGAGCGAGGCCGTGTTTGGTCTTATTGAGGACGCCTTCGTTACGGGCGTAATCGAGGGCTTCGATTCTGATTGCGGCGGCATCCGTCATTGGACATCGACCTCCTCGAACTCATGGGTATCCGTATGGTAGATAACGAGCATGCTGGGAAGGGAATCCTCTGCCGCGTTCGTGGCGTTCTCGATGCTGAACGTCAGGGTTCGGGTGGACTCGCTGAAGTTCTCGATGACCGTGCCGTCCCACGTCAGCTCGGTCGTGGTGGAATGGTTCGCGAGCAGGTACTCGATGACGGATTGCTTGAATTTCTTGGTGTGCCCGTCGATGGCCTGCTTGAGATTCTCGTTGTCGATGCCGTTGATCTTGGCGTTCTCGGCGCTGCGGTTATTCGAATAGCCGTTCTCGTTGTGGAACATATCGCACTTGAGCTCGAAGTAGGTGTCGTTGCCCTCGCCGGTGAGCGCTGCAGGGTCAGTCCTGGTGAGGGTCATGATGTGGTCATTGCCCTCGCCGTCGATGACGGAGAAGACTTCCCAGCTCAAGGCTCCCGTCTGGTCGGCGGCGATGGAGTCGACTGCGGTGATTGCGAAAGTCTGCACCTGCTTCTTCGTCTTCTTGGAGGTGCCTTCGGCCTCCCCGTAGGTCTCGGTGATGACGCCGTCCTTGACAGTCAGCGAGCCGCTCCCGTCGTTTGCCGCCCATTTAGAGCGCTCGATCTGCTCGACGGCCCGCTTTGTCTCCTGGTCGTAGTCCTTGATGGCGGCGCGCTGGCGCTCGGTCAGCTCGGTTTTGGAGCCGGGGTCGGTGCCTTTTTGAGGCTCCTTCTCGCTTTTCCGCTCGATCGCGGGAGACCCGGCGTCATCGCCCGCGTTCCCCTTCGCGACGCAGGACGTGATGCCGTTCATCGCGATGAAGAGAACGATGCCCGCCGCCACGGCCACGACCGCAGTATTGTTCTTGAGGAACTCTATGAATTTATCCATCCTGTCTCCTTTCCTGTCTGTCGGTTATTTCGAAAGGTCGATTCCGCCGAGCCAGCCCCACTTGCAGCCGGTGCCGGCGCCGTAGAAGCTGATGAACCTGTCGAGCGACTTGACCGTGATGGGGCCTTCGTTGCTCATGACCTTGTTGTTGCCGATATAGATGCCGACATGTCCGTATGTGAGTCCCGCCGGTCCGGTGCCCGGGTGGGAGATGTCGGCGATGATCATCCCGACCTTGAGTTCGTTGCGGTTGGAGCTATGGCACCAGGAGCGGCACATGTCGCAGGCGTTGCCGCCGAAGAAGCCGTGGCCCGCGTTCCTGAAGACGTTGGAGACCCACGCGGCGCAAAGGCCCTGGCCGGGGGACGGGGTCGCGTAGGCGGAGTTGACGATTGCCTGCTGCCGAGCACTGGCGCCCGCGATTTGCGGGGCGCCCGTGCCGGCGCCGTGGTCGCCATCGCCGTCCGACGGGTTCGTCAGGAGCTCGTAGTACCTGTCCGCGGCCTCATAGCGCACCTTCAGGCGGGGGATGCCCGCGCCCTCCCAGCCGTAGCAGAATTGCCTGACGGCGTCCTTCAGGTCCTTGGATGCGAGGAATGCGCGTTTGCTGCCCGATACGAGCGTGCCGCCTACGGGATCGAGGGAGCGGCTGTCGTCGCCGTTGGGGCCGTGTTCCGACCTGATGGTGTAGGCGCGGCTCCAGTAACCCCAGCTATCGTGGTCCCAGAAGAAATCCAACTGGACTTGGACTTCAGTCCAGGATTTTCCGATGGAATTCGCATAGTTGACGAGGTTGGTGTGACGGCCGTTCGTCCATTGGCACAGGCCGATGCCGTTTGCATTGGTTCCTCCGCCTTCTTCGGAGCCGGCTCTCATCCCGCTCTCGGCATACATGTTTCCCATGATGGCGGCAATCTGCAGGTCATCGAGTCCTTTTTCCCTGAAGAACGATGCGACCTGTGATTCCGTCTCGTTCATGCCCTGGACTTCCTGTTCGGCGCTGCCACCGCACAGGGCCAGCAGGAGGATGACGACAGGGATTGCGGCAAGTATGATTATGCCGAGAGTGGAGCCTCCGATGGCGGCTACAAGGGAGCCGACCATGCTGGCTAGACCGCCGAACAGAGATTTGAAGAGGTCTTGGAGTGCCGCGATGGCATGTTGTCCCGCCGCTTTGAGCCCGGATGTGACCTTGCCGATAAGCGATGCCTTCTGCTCGGCCTCAGTGGCCTCGCTCGCGGCGGCCTTGGCCTTTGCGATGGACATGGAGCGTCGCTGCATGGATTTCGAGAAGGCGGCACGCTGCCCTTCTTCGGACGCTCGGGCGGCCTTCTTCTCTGCCTGCGACATGAGCTGCGACTTGCTGCCGCCCTTTGCCTTGGCTCGGGCGGCCTTGAAGTCCTTGGCCTTGCCGCGGATATAGCGCCCTGTGCGCACTGCTTCGTCCGCTTTCTCCAGTCCATCGAGGCTGCCCTCCTCATCGAACGCGAAGACCGCCGACTTGGCGGCCTCGGCAGAGGACGAGAAGAACCCGCGAGTTCCGACTTGCTTGCCGGCAGCTTTGTTAGCTTTGATTGAGCGCCCCGCGGCTACGGCGGCACGGGCAGAGGATCTGACGGCGGCACCGGACACCGAATCGTCTCCGATAGAGGCAGTGGCGGAATTCACGAACGCGTTGGCCGCAGCGGATTTGAAATTCGCTGCCGTCTGGGCTCTTTTCTCGGCCTTGGTGATGAACTCCGAGGCTTCCCTGTGGGCCGCGACCATGTTATCGGATGCGGCTCGCACATTCTCCTTCTCGTCGATGACCTTTCGCGCTGCGGTGCGCACGCTGTCGGGAGCATCCGAGACGCTATGGCCGCCTGCGGCTTTGCCGTCGTGTGCGGCATCGCCGCGAGACTTGCCGGCCCGCTTGGAAGCGGTGCCCGCCGCCTCGCGCTCCGTCTGGGTCATGAACCCGAAATCACGCGAGTCGGATACCCCTGCTCGCTCGATGCCGTCGGCGCTGGTGCCCAAGTCGCCCTTGAAGCCCTCGGCCCTCGCGGCGGAATCGGAGAAGCCGGTTGCCCGGTTGTCCGGACTCCATCCCGATGCGTCGAGGGTCTCCAAGGCATCCTTCTCGGCCGCGGCGAAATCCTGCTTCGCCTGAACATAGGCTGCCTTCGAGTTGTCCAGGTTTTCTTGAATCTTCTTGCTGAGATGCACGTCTTTTGCGGTGCCGCCGCGAAACATGTCGGCTGATGCCCAAGATGCGGACGGACTCGGTTTCGCACCGGACCCGACCGCCTCCGGCACGGAAACGGTTTTGTCCTCTGCGGGGGCGTTGGAGGCGGCCAAGGGGGAGGCACCGCCGAAAGATTGCCGTCCCGCCTGCGGGTTACCAGGGTTCTGCCCGAGGCCGCCCGCCGGCCGGTCGAATCCGGTCCTGCCGGCG
>OLNY01001203.1_pt1 | contig 21409 bp, 14 predicted proteins | sample 1671981 | NCBI WGS metagenome assembly OLNY01 (sample SAMEA3136632, study PRJEB25190) | human gut metagenome | biome: human gut; feature: human-associated habitat; material: faeces | place: Austria | collected 2013
AGCAGCGGCAGCAGTAGTTGTAGCGGCAGTTGCTTCTGTTGTTTTCTGTGTTGGAGCCTCAGTAGCAACGGTAGGTTTTACGGGAGCAGGTTCTGTTGCCTTTGTAGTTGTTATTTCTTCCTCTGTGGCAGCAGTAGTTTTAACGCTTCGTCTTGTCGTAGCAGGCTGTGTTTCTTTAACAGCAGAAGTAGTTTTTGTAGTATTGCTGCTGTTGTTAGAACTGCTGTTAGAAGAAATACCATTTATCTTATAAAAAGAATTATAGTTTGGTATATTCTTTACCTCAGCTTCATAGTATTCATCTACATTGAATACATCTCCATTCTCAATCTTATCTATAAGCTTCTTTGCCATCTCTACATCACCAGTATATAGTTTTGACATAGAAGCATTAGTTCCTAACTGTAAGCTAGGAAGTGAATCAGGTTCAGCTCCTATACTGAACTTCTGTACATTCCATTCTCTTGTATCTGCAAGCTGTCCTTTTACAAGGGCGGTTATATCAGATGTAGGCATACTTGTAAGAATCATGTTACCTACAGAATCAAGTATAGAGCTGTACTTAGTAAGAATAGCAGGTGAAGTAAGCTTATTTATAACAGCTGTAAGAGCAGATAACTGGTTACGGCCTCTCTGGTAATCACCATCAAGGAAAGCCTTTCTTTCACGGCAGAAGGCAAGAGCCTGTTCACCATTACATTCGTTATCACCGACAACGAAGTGATATGTTTCAGGAGCAGCTTCCCATCCGTTCTCAAAATCAACGTCAGAGTTGATAGTTACACCGCCTAGTGCATCAACTACAGCTACACAGCCAGTAAAGTTAACCTTGACACTGTAGTCTATATTACATTCGTAAAGTCTGTTAAGAGTTGCAATAGAATAATCTATTCCCCAGTTGCCGGCATGGGTAAGCTTATCCATACCCTTCCAGCCTTTTTCAGTATTTTCCATATATACATAAGCATCTCTTGGTGTTGTTATAAGAAGTATCTGTCTTGAAACAGGATTAACAACACATAACACGTTTACATCACTTCGTCCTGTAGTCTTAATCTCTCCTTCTTCATCGTTTCCTGATATATATATAATGAAAGGTTCTTCATTTACTTTCTTGTCAGAAGCGCTGAGTTCAATCTTTCTTGTGAGCTTTATCGTACCAATAATTTTTATAGAATCTTTTAAATCGTCGTTTTCTTCATATAACATCTGCAGGGAATCATCATTGATAATAACAGCCTGTATATCAGTACCGCTGTTAAGTGCATCAAACATATCAAGCCAAACCTGATATTCTTTAGTTTTGATAGCAGCAGTATTATCGTAATTAATCTTCTTTATAGCATCTTTGTTGTCATCTGAATTGGCAGTTGAGTTATATCCAAAGGTGTAGCCTATGGCATCTTTTATGGAAGCTGCTTTATCATTCTTTAAAACAACAACATCAACAATATCTGTAGTTGTTTTAACATTACTTATTTTGTTGAGTGTTTCATCAACCTTTGAAGTAAATAAAAATGTATATAATAAAACACCAGATAACAACACCGCAAGTATCTTACCTATGATATGTGTTTTAGTAAATTGTGAAGCAAAGTTATATATTGCTATAATAACAAGTATGATATCTAAGATGATTGCATACTTAAGTGGAAGTATATCCAGCTTGTATAGCTTTAATAATGTAAGAACAGTAAACACAAGCTGTACGATCACCAGTACAATTCCTATAACAGTAGACCAGGCTCTTAGCTTACGTTTCTTTTCACCTTCTGTAAGGTCAGTTCCCTTCTTGAAGAGATAATGCATATCCCCTTTTACCCTGTCAATAATTCCTGACATAAAACCCGACATAAAACCTCCTGAAATCCACGAAGTATATCCGATATGTGTATACATATCGTTCCTCTTAACATAGCAGTAAGAGAGTATCTTCGATAGTATTTTGTCAAATGTAACATATGTAATAAATGTAACAATTGTGTTAAAAAAGTATGAAAAAAGAATGACATACAAAATATAATATACCATATATAAAAATGTGGTATGTGAAGAATGTGCTTCCTACATCAAAAAATAACAGAAAATATATTGAAAATCAGCTTTCGGGAGCCATTGAGCAGATGGAAGAATATATCAGAAAGTATCCGATGTTTCTTGTTATGGATTATGTGTAAAACTATAGATTATTATAACAATTAAAATATTGTTTCGTCATCTTGAATATGCTATACTTGAATTATGTTTATAGGGGCAAAGCTGTTGAAAAACTGTGACGCAAAGCCAAAGGGACTAAGGCAGTACGCTATGTCAGCCGGTTGCAATAAGAAGATGCGGATAGGTTAATAGAGTAAGTGAAAAAAGCTATTCGGCTTAAATTTTAGTCACCTGTATAACGCAGGTGACTTTTTTGCATAGGAAATTACATTTTCTATGTAGAAAAGCTTCCGGCAGAATGCATAGGAGATGAGGGAAATGAAAAAAGGAAAGAAATGGAAAAAAATTGAAGCATTCTGCATTTTGCTCATTGTGACATTGTTGCTTATTTTTGTCAGAATACTGTATCAGCCGGGTACGGAGTCGGAAAGGGGCGAGTTGTACACCTTCAGCAATGGATGGTATCAGCTGGAAGTCTGCATAGGAGACCGGCTTCTCTACCAATATAAAGATAACAGATTTGAAAAAAACAGGCAGATGAAAGGGAAAATATGGGCAGATATTTCTTTGCCGGAGAAAATCGGGCAGGAAGTGTTATCAATCAGCTATGAAACTAAAAAGAATGCCAGACTATATGTGTATGCCCCGATGATCGGAGAGTTTTGTTTTATTTTTAGGCAGCATCTTCTAGGATCATTTTTTTCGATACTGATGATTTTGGGAATGACTGGTCTCGGTCTCGTCTCGGTGATTGTCTTTTTATATACCAGACACAGACAAATTGTAGAAAAGAGATTTTTAAATGTAGCACTGTTTTTGATTCTATGCAGTCTGTGGTGCATTTTTGATTCAGGGATTTATCAGATGTATGGAAGTCAGAACGCAGCAGGAACACTGATATCCTTTTATGCGTTTATGACGATGCCTGTTCCCATGCTGTTATTTGTACAAAATACAGTGAGTGAAAGTGTAAGATGGATACCGCAGGTCTGGATTTTTCTTCTTTATGCAAATGCTGTTTTACAGGGATTCTTGTATTTTTTGTTTAGGATTCCTTTTATAGACACGTTATTTATCACACATCTTTTATTATTTACGGGGGTTGTGTCTATGATTCTTCTTTTGTGGAAAGAGTATCGGAAAACGCAGGAGAAGGAAGTAAATCTCTGTTTAAAGGCATTTGGTGTATTAGGGATAAGCGGTGTAATCGCACTGGTACTGTACTGGGTATTATCCATTTACTGGTATGAATCTATTTTCCAGTTTGGCATTCTTCTTTATATTGCTGTTTTGTTTTGGGGATTGCTTTGTAAAGTATCCAACAACATTCAGTTTTGCCTGGAACAGGAGGTTTATAGGAGAATGTCCTTGGAAGACCGGATGACAGATATGAAAAACCGGAAATCATTTGAGATGTATATTGAAGAGATCCAGGAGGGTGCGATTTTACTTGAAAATGTATTATTGTTGTTTGTGAAAATTGCAGAACTGAAGAAGATTAATGATATATCTGGAAGACAGATGGGTGATGAAACGGTTATCCGAACGGCAAGAAGCATCCAGAGTGCAGAAAGGAGTGTTCTGGAACAGCAGGCAGACGATATGCTTTGTTCAAATAAATAAAACCGGCGGAGGATAAATATGACTTATAATATAGATTTTCTTATTGCGGCAATGGTTATATTGTTGCTGGTTTTATGGTATTTTCTGGGACAGAAAAGAGCAGAGGATCTGAATAATCAGGTATTCCTTTTCTTTGCCATCATCGGTATTTTAGATGTGGTTGCGGAACTTGCCAGTAATTATTATATTTCTTTTCCAAATAGTAATTGTGAAATTGCTGCAATGCTTGCAACAACAATCTTTTATCTGCTTCAGGCATTGCTGCCGTTTACGGTGATCTGTTATATTCAGACATTACATGATAATAAGATCATTTCGGCAAAAAAGATGTTTTTATCAGGTGTGCCGACATTCATTCTGATGGGGATGATTCTGACAAACCCGTTCACGGAAAAGCTGTTTTATTTTGATATACCGGCAGGCTATATGAAAGGTCCATGGTATATGCTGATGTATTACAGTGCACTTTGTCATATGGCAGCAGCCTTGATCCTTATTGTCATATGGCGGAAAAAACTGGGCTATCAAAAAGTGAAGAGTCTGCTGGAAATCCTGTTGATATCCGGTGCGGGAGTGGTGATCCAGCTTTTATATCATCCGCTTCTTACAACAGGGTTTGGTATGAGTCTGGGAATTCTGGTACTATTTATTACGATCAACAATCCTCATGCAAATATCGATACACTTACCGGTTCACTTGAAGAATATGAATATTATCTTACGCAGCTGAAGAGAATGTTTGATGGAAACAGTAAGCTGAATGTCAACAATAAAATTATTACGATGCCTGTGATCATAAGCGGGATCATGAATGCGCAGAAACTCGGAGACAGCGGGCTTATTCTAGAATATGCTGAATATCTGGAAGCCTTATCTGCGAAAAATGGTCTGACAGAGGTGATACAGGATGATTATCAGACGATGAATGGTTTCCTTTATAATAAACGGGTAGAACAGTATTTGCATAAGGCGATTACAGAGGATCTGTTCGAGATATACTATCAGCCGGTTTACTCTACACGGAAAAAATGCTTTATCACACTGGAAGCGCTAAGTCGCCTTCAGCATCCGGAGCTTGGCTGGATCGCACCAGATGTATTTATTCAGATTGCAGAAAAAAATCATATGATCGAACAGATCACAGATCTACAGTTTAGTCGTGTCTGCAGATTTTTAGGAGAAAACCGATACCTGATGAGGCATCTTCTGAATGTAAAAGTGAACCTGTCTTCTCTGGATCTGATGAGAAATGACTGTAGCAGACATTTTATCCGGATTATGGATGCTTATAAGATTCCACATAACTGGATACAGTTTGAAATCACGGAAACGGTTGCGACTGAATGCAATGCGGGTCTAAGAAGAGTTGCGGAGGAATTTACGGACGCTGGCATTGGTTTGTGTCTGGATGATTTTGGTTCCGGATATGCAAATCTGAATACGGTAATGAGGCTTCCGTTTTCTGTGATCAAGGTTGACAGATCTCTGCTTTTTGATATCTGCAGGGATGAGAAACGGGCAATTTTCTATGAAAGTGTTGTAGAAACATTTCATAAAATGAATTATCATATTGTTTCCGAAGGGGTGGAAACACAGGAAGAAATGGAACAGATCAGCAGCTGGGGAGTCGAGATGATCCAGGGCTATTATTTTTCCAAGCCGCTTCCTGAAAAAGAGCTTTTGGAATTGCTGAAGAAGCAGGATAATATAGAAAGATAAAATTAAGAGGGAAGGGAGATAGTAGATACACATGGGGACATCCGATTGCGGAGGCAATTCATCAGGCAGACAAATTAATGTATGAAAATAAAAGAATGTCATAAAGAGGAGGAAAGAAAATGTTACTTATTAAAAATGCAAAAGTTTATGCACCGGAGTATGTTGGAAAAAAGGATCTTTTAGTATGTGGGGGAAAAATTGAATGTATGGAAGATAAGATCGAGGATTTTCCGATCGCATGTGAAGTTATTGATGCAGAGGAAAGAATTCTTACACCGGGGTTTATTGATCAGCATGTTCATGTTACCGGAGGCGGTGGGGAAGGAAGCTTTCATACCCGTACACCGGAACTTCAGCTGTCAGAACTGGTAAAAGGCGGAATTACAACGGTTGTAGGACTTCTTGGAACGGACGGACTTACAAGGAGTGTTGAAAATCTTTACGCAAAAGTACAGGCTTTATGCGAAGAAGGAGTAAGTGCGTATATGCTTATCGGTGCATATGGATATCCAAGTCCGACTATTACCGGAGAGGTAGATCGGGATATTATGTTTGTTGAAAAAGTACTTGGCGTGAAACTTGCCATTTCAGATCATCGGGCACCGAATGTGACGGAAAGTGAACTGATCCAACTTGCAAGCAAGACCAGAACGGCAGGTATGTTAAGCGGAAAACCTGGAATCGTGGTGCTGCATATGGGAGATGCAGATGCTGGATTATCGCCGGTGTTTGAAGCTTTGGAAAAGAGTATGATTCCGATCAAGATTTTCCGTCCGACTCATGTGAATCGCAGAAAAGGTCTTCTGGAAGAGGGCTATCAGTTGCTTGAAAAGGGTGGATACATCGATCTCACCTGTGGCATCAGTGAGGACTTTTGTCCGGGCGGATGCATTTTAGAAGCAAAAGAAAAGGGAATCCCGACAGAGCACATTACCATCAGCTCCGACGGACACGGAAGCTGGTCAAAATACAGAGAAGACGGAAGTCTGTTGGAAATCGGTGTTTCCTCAGTAGATGCGCTGCGGGAAGAACTTCTGTATATGGTACATGAGCTTGATATGAAGCTGGAAGATGCACTTCCATATATGACATCACATGTAGCGGAGGCACTGGGATTGCAGGGTAAGAAAGGGACAATACAAAAAGGAGCCGATGCAGATCTGCTTTTGTGGGACAATGACCTGAAGCTTGACAGTTATATTGCAGGTGGAAAAATCTTTATGCAAAAAGAAAAAATCATTTGCAAGGGAACCTATGAAAAATAGGAATTGAATAAAGTACAACGTTAGCCTGTTAAAATATTCCCTTGCGGAAATGCCGGAAAAGCCTTAAAATAAAGGAATCATGTGTATACAGAAAGGAATATGCTTTATGGAAAAAGGGACTATTTTTAAATTTCATAACGATCTGGATACAGACCAGATCATCGCATCCCAGTATCTGTTGCTGCCGAATCTTGAGGAGATGAAGAGCCACGCATTTGAATCTCTGGATCCGGATTTTGCACAGAAGGTAAAACCGGGAGATTTCGTGGTCGGAGGAGAGAACTTTGGATGTGGATCTTCCAGAGAGCAGGCTCCGGGTGTGTTAAAAGCGTTAGGTGTAAAAGCTGTTATCGCAAAATCATTTGCAAGAATTTTTTATAGAAATGCTATCAATATCGGACTTCCTGCTATTGTCTGTAAAGACCTTCCGGATGAAGTAAAGACCGGAGATCAGATGGAGCTTCATATGCTGGAAGGAACCGCTGAGGCAAATGGAAAGGTTTATTCCTGCACAAAACTGCCGGAATATATGCAGAATATTTTGAATCAGGGCGGACTTATTGCGTCTCTGAACCGTGAGGAGGAATAGACGATGGGAATGACAATTGCTGAAAAGATCATTGCAGCGGCAGCCGGTGTGGAAAGCGTAAAGCCGGGTGACATCCATACAGTAGAACTGGATCGTCTGATGAGTAATGACGGAACTACACATCTTACCGTTGATATGTATAATAATAAATTAAAAAATCCACATATTGCAGATACAGGCAAGCTGGTATTTATCGTAGATCATAACGTACCGTCTGACTGTCCAAAGACAGCCGCATCCCAGAAGAAGATGCGTGATTTTGCAAAGGCAAATCACATTGATTTCTGGGAAGGGAAAGGTGTATGCCACCAGATTATGATGGAAAATTATGTTCGTCCGGGAGAACTGATCTTTGGTGCAGACAGCCATACCTGTTCTTACGGTGCACTTGGTGCATTCGGAACCGGTGTTGGATGTACAGACTTCCTTTACGGTATGGTAACAGGAACTTCCTGGGTAATGGTACCGGAGACTGTGAAATTCAACTTGGTTGGAAAGCTGCCGGAAGGTGTATATGCGAGAGATCTGATCCTTACCATCATCGGTGAAGTCGGGGCCAACGGATGTAACTATCAGGTGATGGAATTTACCGGAGAGGGCGCGAAGACTCTGACAATCAGTGACCGTATCGCACTTTGCAATATGGCAGTAGAAGCCGGAGCTAAGACCGGTATTTTTGAAGTTGATGATGTGGCAATGGAATATTTAAAAGAGCATGGACGCGAGCCAAAGGCTGTATATCACAGCGATCCGGATGCGCATTATGTAAGAGAATATACATTTGACTTATCCAAGGTAGAGCCGGTTGTTGCAAAACCGGATTTTGTAGACAATCTTGCGCCGGCAAAAGACGTGCGCGGTATCAAGATTGATGAGGCATTCCTTGGATCCTGCAACAACGGACGTATCGAAGATCTCCGTGTAGGCGCACAGGTTATCAAAGGAAAGAAAGTATCTGAAAAAGTAAGATTCCTTGTTGTTCCGGCAAGTCAGACTATTTACAGACAGGCTCTGGAAGAAGGACTGATCGACATCTTCATGGATGCAGGTGCGATCGTGATGAACCCGAACTGTAGTGTATGCTGGGGAAGCTGCCAGGGCGTAATCGGTGAAAATGAAGTCCTGATCAGTACAGGAACCCGCAACTTTAAGGGACGTGCAGGACATCCGAGTTCCAAGGTATATCTTGGATCGGCTGCAACCGTTACAGCATCTGCCATTGCCGGAGAAATTGCACTGGCAAGTGATGTGTAAGAGACGAAATTACGTTTGACGAGGTGACATAAGATGGATAAATTTACAGGACGTGTATGGGTTCTTGGAGATGACATTGATACCGATATCATCATTCCAACTGAATACCTTGCACTCAAGACAATCGATGATATGAAGCAGTATGGCTTTTCTCCTCTTCGTCCGGAACTTGCCGGACAGATCCAGAAGGGGGATATCATTGTAGCAGGAAAGAACTTTGGTTGCGGTTCGTCAAGAGAACAGGCACCGGAGATCATCAAGGCAATGGGTGTGCAGTGTGTGATCGCCAAATCATTTGCAAGGATCTTTTTCCGTAATTCGATCAACAACGGACTCCTTCTGATTGAACAGCCGGATCTTTATGATGATATGAAAGAGGGCGACGAGATCACGGTAGTGATGAATGAGCATGTGGATTATAATGGCAAGGAATATCCGATTGCTTCTCTGCCGGAGAATCTGATGAGCATTATTCAGGCTGGCGGTCTGGTAAAAGCCATGCGCAAGCTGAATGGACTGGATTAACCGGAAAGGAGAAGAAAATGGGCGAGACGATTATTGAAAAAATTATCAGACACAATATAGGAAAAGCTGTAAAGCCGGGAGACATTGTGACGGTTAACGTTGACCGCGTGATGATCCATGATATTTTCATCCCCTTTGTGGCAGAAAAATTTGAAGAAATGGGATTTACGAAACTGCATGATCCGGACAAGGTTGTTCTGATCTATGATCATCTGGTTCCGGCAAGTCAGCAGGATGATACCAGACATTTTCGTACCGGAGATGCATTTGCAGATAAATACGGACTTACACATGTACACAGAAGTGACGGAATCTGCCATCAGCTGATGACAGAGGCTGGCTATGTTAAACCGGGTGATATCGCATTCGGAACCGACAGCCATACCACAACTTATGGTTGTGTTGGAGCATTTTCATCCGGTATCGGTTATACCGAGATGGCAAGTATCCTTGGAACCGGAACGATGTGGATCAAGGTACCGGAGACGATCAAAGTTGTGATCGATGGTGAACTTCCGGAAAATGTCATGTCAAAGGATATCATCTTACGACTGATCGGTGATTTGAGAGCAGACGGTGCTACTTACAGAGCATTGGAATTTGCTGGAAGCACCATTGAAAATATGACAGTTGCAAGCCGTATGACAATGGCAAACATGGCAATCGAAGCAGGAGCAAAATGCGCACTTTTCACACCGGATGAGAAAACTGCCGAGTATTGCAATATTGAATTAAATGATTATCAGAAGAGTCTGGTTGGTGATCCGGATGCAACTTATATGAGAACGATCACTTATAAAGCAGAGGACTTTGTACCGGTTATGGCCCTTCCGTCACAGGTTGACAAAATCAGAAATGTATCCGAGGTAGAAGGAACCGAGATCGATCAGGTATTTATCGGCTCTTGCACAAACGGACGTCTGGAGGATCTTCAGGCAGCAGCAGAAGTGTTAAAGGGCAAAAAAGTTGCGGATTTTGTAAAACTGATCGTGACTCCGGCGAGCCGTAAGATCTACAAACAGGCAGCAGATATGGGAATCCTTACGACTTTATCTGAGGCAGGTGCGATCATTACCCATCCGGGTTGCGGACTTTGCTGTGGACGTACCGGAGGAATTCTGTCAGACGGAGAACGTGTGGTTGCAACCAACAACCGTAACTTCCTTGGACGTATGGGAACTTCTAAGGTCGAGATTTATCTGGCATCTCCGAAAACAGCGGCAAGCTGCGCGGTGGCAGGAAAGATTGTAAGTCCAAAGTAGAGGAGTTCACTATGAAAAAAATTGGATTTATCGGTGTTGGCATCATGGGAAAATCCATGGTGCGCAACCTTATGAAAACAGGATATGAACTGCATATTTACGCAAGAACAAAAGCGAAAGTCGATGATGTGATCAGCGAGGGTGCAATTTTCCATGAATCTATCAAAGAATGTGTACCTGGATGTGATGCAGTGATCACCATCGTTGGTTTTCCGAGAGATGTGGAAGAGGTTTACTTCGATGAAGGTGGTATTCTGGAAAATGCAGATCCGGGAACCTATCTGATCGATATGACAACTACAAGCCCGATGCTTGCAGAAAAGATTTCAAAAGAGGGCACAGAAAAAGGATTCCATGTGCTGGATGCGCCTGTAACAGGTGGGGATACCGGAGCAAAAAACGCTACATTATCCATCCTTGTCGGCGGCGAGAAAGAAGATTATGAAGCTTGTATGGAGCTTTTCAAAGCAATGGGAACAAACATCAATTATCAGGGAAAAGCCGGATGTGGACAGCATGCAAAGCTTGCTAATCAGATTATGATCGCCGGTGCCTTAAGTGGTGTATGTGAGGCCTTTTCCTATGCGCAGGCCAAAGGACTGGATCTGAATGTCCTTTTTGATTCGGTCTCTACCGGGGCAGCAGGAAGCAAACAGTTGGATGCTTTCGGACCAAAGATCATTGCTGGAGATTATGCACCGGGATTCTTTATGAAGCATTTCATCAAGGATATGAAGCTTGCGCTGACTGAGGCGAATATGAGCGGACTGAGTCTTGAGGTGCTGAGTCTGGTACTGTCAAATTATGAAGAGTTGGCACAGGAAGGGCTTGGAGATCTTGGGACACAGGCGCTGATCAAGTATTATGATATGCAGGATGTAGAAGAATAATCGTATGTGATTTAGGGAGCTGTTTTGCAGCTCCCTGATATTTTGTGTTTCATAAACAGTAACGAGAAAACCCGCTGATCTTTCGACCAGCGGGTTTTCTTGTGCTTTTATTTAATTTCTAAAGGAATGAGAGTAAAGTGCGGCAATCGGGGTAACCCGATTGCGCTTACTTTATGAGGGGGGAGATAGTTGTTTATCAACTATCTGACTCTTAGTATACAGATAAATTGTGTTCAAAATATGTCTATATCATAAAAGAAAAAGAAAATTTCTTAAGGAAAAATGAACTATCGATTAAGGAATATTGATTAGAGTACAATAAAAAAATCATTGCGAAAGTACTTTCAAATGTAATCAGATTCTTTTTACATCGTTGCAACTGCGGTAGTTTAATGGTATACTGGACATATTGCAAAAGTAGAAAATGGCAGCAGAAGCTGTCGGCAATGTTTACAAGGCTCATTGGGGTTATGTGAAATATATAAGAGAGTAATACGGAGGAACAGAACAGATGGATTTGGTAACAGTAAGAGAATTATACAGAAACAGAGAGGAATATCTGGATAAAGAAGTGACCATCGGGGGATGGGTGCGCAGTATCCGTGATTCTAAGACATTTGGATTTATCGTTGTAAATGATGGATCTTTCTTTGAAAACCTTCAGGTAGTATATCATGATAATATGGAGAACTTTGGCGAGATTTCCAAGCTGAATGTTGGTGCGGCAATCATTGTAAAAGGAACACTTGTCGCAACACCACAGGCAAAGCAGCCATTTGAGATCCAGGCAACAGAAGTTGTTGTAGAAGGTACCTCTGCACCGGATTATCCGCTTCAGAAAAAACGTCACAGCTTTGAATATTTAAGAAGTATTGCACATCTTCGTCCAAGAACCAATACTTTCCAGGCAGTGTTCAGAGTACGCTCACTGACTGCTTACGCAATCCACAAATTCTTCCAGGAAAGAGGATTCGTATATGTACATACACCGCTGATCACAGGAAGTGACTGCGAGGGTGCAGGAGAAATGTTCCAGGTAACAACACTGGATATGAACAATGTGCCGAAAAATGCAGACGGAACTGTTGATTATTCCAAAGATTTCTTTGGAAAAGAGACAAACCTTACCGTAAGCGGACAGCTGAACGGTGAAACTTATGCACAGGCATTCCGCAACATTTACACATTCGGACCGACATTCCGTGCGGAGAATTCCAACACCACACGTCATGCCGCCGAGTTCTGGATGATCGAGCCGGAAATCGCATTTGCAGATCTGGAAGATGACATGATCCTTGCAGAAAACATGCTGAAATATGTTATCCGCTACGTGATGGAAAACGCTCCGGAAGAGATGAATTTCTTCAATTCTTTCGTAGACAAAGGACTGATCGACCGTCTGAACAACGTTGTAAATTCTGATTTCGCAAGAGTTACTTACACAGAAGCAATCGAAATCCTTGAAAAACACAATGACAAATTTGAATACAAAGTATCATGGGGAGCAGATCTGCAGACAGAGCATGAACGTTATCTGACAGAAGAGATCTACAAACGTCCGGTATTCGTTACCGATTATCCGAAGGAGATCAAAGCTTTTTACATGAAGATGAATGATGATAACAAGACCGTAGCAGCAGTTGACTGTCTGGTTCCTGGAATCGGTGAGATCATCGGAGGAAGCCAGAGAGAGGACGACTACGATAAGCTTGTTGCAAGAATGAAAGAGCTTGGACTTAAGGAAGAAGATTACGGATTCTATCTGGATCTGAGAAAGTACGGATCTACAAGACATGCAGGATTCGGACTTGGATTTGAGAGATGCATCATGTATCTTACAGGAATGTCCAACATTCGTGACGTAATTCCGTTCCCAAGAACTGTGAATAACTGCGAACTGTAAAAAAGAAGAATGAAGAAAAAGGGGACCGGGAACTGCATCAAAAGGGTGTGTTTTCCGGTCTGCTGTTTTACACGCAAATCTTTCTATATACGGAAAGGAAAAGTGAAATATGAATATTTTAGTTGTAGATGATGAAAAAGAAATTGCGGATGTCGTAGAATTATATCTGCAAAATGAATACCATGTTTTGAAATTTTACACAGGGCAGGAAGCATTGGAATGTATTGAGAAGACAAATGTGGATCTGGCGATCCTGGATGTGATGCTGCCGGATATTGACGGTTTCACGATTCTGAGAAAGATCCGTGAGAAATACACATTTCCGGTGATTATGTTGACCGCGAAGACGGAGTATCGGGACAAGATCACCGGGCTTACGATGGGGGCTGATGACTATATTCCGAAACCATTCAACCCGCTGGAGCTGGTAGCGAGAGTGAAAGCGCAGATGCGCAGATACACGCAGTACAACGATGGTAAGAAAAGTGATTCTGAGAATATCATTGATTTTGCAGGAATCTTGTTAAATAAAGAATCCCATGAATGCATCTATAATGAGCAGTCTCTTCCGCTGACACCGACGGAATTTGAGATTCTGTGGATTCTTTGTGAGAATCGCGGAAAGGTGATCAGCTCACAAAGATTATTTGAAGAGGTCTGGCATGAAGAGTATCTGAAGAACAGCAACAATACGGTGATGGTACATATCCGGCATCTGCGTGAGAAATTGAGTAAACCGACTGGAAAATCAGATCTTATCAAGACTGTCTGGGGAGTGGGATACAAAATTGAAGAATAATTACAGAAAATTAAAACTGAGCATATTGCTTCAGACGGTTTTTATTACGGCCCTGACGGTGCTGGTTGGCAGATTTATTCTGGAGTATTTTATCGATGGTATTTATAATGACAGCTTTGCCAATGGCTTTTTGCGAATATTGGAAGCTTTTCATGTGAGTGAAGAGACCGCAACATCTTTGTATTGGCAGTGGATCGGCAATAATAAAGTGTTCTTTATGATCCTCGGTTTTTTACTTTTATTTTCGTTGTTTTTTTATGTGGCACTTTCAAAAATGACGCGTTATCTGGAACAGGTAGAAGATGGGATTGAAAATATTATTTCTGCGTCTGACCAGCCAATCCGACTGATTACGGAGTTAAAACCAATCGAGGATCGTCTCAATGAGATTAAAGAGACATTAAGGAGCCAGGAGGAAGAGGCAGAAAAGCTTGAGCAGAGGAAAAATGATGTCCTGCTTTTTATGGCACATGATTTAAAAACACCGCTTACTTCTGTGGTAGCGTACCTGAGTATGCTGGATTCTCATCCGGAGATGCCGGCAGAGGAGCGCGCCAAATATACGCAGATATCTCTGGAGAAGGCGAATCGACTGGGGGATCTTTTGAAAGAGTTTTTTGAAAGTATAAAGTTGAATCTGCAGGATATTGAACTGGATAAGGTGGATATTGATCTGACCATGATGCTGGAACAGATTGCAGACGAACTCTATGGGGTACTTCAGGAGAAGATGCTGACCTGCAAGGTGGAAGCAGAGGAAGAGATCCTGATCGAGGGAGATCCGGATAAGCTTGCCAGGGTTTTTGATAATATTCTGCGAAATGCCATAGCATACTGCCGGGAGAAAAGTGTGCTTCTGATCCAGGCCGCCAAGGAGGAGAACCAGGTAAGAATCTGTTTTGAAAATGAAGGAGATACGATACCTGAAGAGAGCCTGAAGAGGATCTTTGATAAATTTTATCGCGCGGATGCGGCGAGATCCAGCAGTACCGGAGGAGCGGGACTGGGGCTTGCCATTGCAAAAGAGATTGTAGAGCTGCACAAGGGACAGATCACTGCCGAGAGCAGTGGGGGAAAGACACGTTTTATCGTGACACTTCCCCTTAAAGGAGGAGTAGAAAGTAATGAAATTCATACACACAGCGGACATTCATCTGGGGGCAGAGCCGGACGCAGGAAGTTCTTACACCGCAAAGCGGCCGGAAGAACTGTGGAATAGCTTTGAGCGTCTTTTAAATATCTGTGAAGAAGAACAGACAGATATTCTTCTGATCGCAGGGGATCTGTTTCACAGACAGCCGCTTTTAAGAGAGCTGAAGGAACTGGATTATTTATTTTCCAGACTGACACATACACAGGTCGTGCTGATGGCGGGCAACCATGATTACCTGAAAAGTACGTCCTATTACCGGAATTATAAATGGCAGGGACCGGTGCACATGTTTTTGTCTCAGAAACCTGCCTGTATGGAATTTAAAGAGCTTGGAGTCCGCATATACGGACTCAGCTATGAGGAACGGGAGATCACAGAACCGCTTTATGAGAAAATCCTTCCGGAAAAAAGAGGAATAGCCTCCATCCTTCTGGCCCATGGCGGCGATGAAAAGCATATCCCGTTCCGAAAGAACGAATTACTGAAGCTGGGATATGATTATATTGCTCTTGGGCACATTCATCTTCCGGCAGAGCTTGCAAAGGACCGGATGTATTACGCAGGATCCCTGGAGCCTACAGATAAAAATGACACCGGGAAGCATGGTTATATCAAAGGGGAGATTAAAAATGGAAGAACCCGGACGGAATTTATTCCTTTTGCATCCAGAGAATATGTGCATATGGAAGTAGAAGCAGGAAGAGAGATGACCGGACGGGAAATGAAAGAAAAAATAGCCCTTGCCATACGGGAAAGAGGTATACAGAACATTTATAAAATCATTCTGCGGGGATTTCGGGATCCGGATATGATCTATGATACCGACCGGATGGATTCCTATGGAAATATTGTCGAAATCCTGGATGAAACAAAGCCGGCATATGATTATGAAAAGTTGAAAAAACAAAATACAGGAAATCTTCTGGGCTGGTACATAGAAAGTTTTGCAGAAGCAAAGGATGACAGTGTGGAGTCAATCGCATTGGCTGAGGGAGTACAGGCCATGCTGGAGGCAAAGGGGAGCAAATTATGAAGATAACAGAACTGATCCTGAAGAATTTCGGTAAGTTCACGAATAAGCAGATCCTGCTTTCGGATGGGATCAATATTATTTACGGAGAAAACGAATCGGGAAAAACAACGCTGCATACCTTTCTGAAGGGAATGCTTTTTGGAATGGAAAGAAAGCGCGGGCGTGCCGCCGCAACAGATACATTCCGTACCTATGAGCCTTGGGAGAATCCAAACTTTTACGCAGGAATCCTGCGGTTTACCTGCGGTGACCGGAGATTTCGCCTGGAACGGAATTTCGATCGGTATGCGAAAGGCGGCTCTCTGATTTGTGAAGATGATGGAGAAGAATTGTCACTTGAGCATGGGGATCTGGAAATTCTGTTAGGTGGTATGACAGAAAGTGACTATGAAAATACAGTTTCGATAGGACAGCTCCGGGTACAGACCGGAGAAATACTGGCGGCGGAGCTGAAGAATTATGCGGCAAATTATTATGCAACCGGGAACAGCGAGATTGACCTCGAAGGGGCGCTTGCCCTTTTAAAAGAGCGGAAGAAAGAGCTGGAAAAAGAAGAACGTGAAAAGAGGCAGCTGATCAGCGAAAAGAAAGAGCGGGCAGAGATGGAGGCATCCTATGTCTGGCGGGATCTGCATCAGTTAGAAAATGAAGCGGAACAGCTGAAAAGAAGCTGTGAAGAGAAACGCAGAGAATGGGAAAGCTGGGTAAATGAAGATAAAAAGCGGAAGAAACGGGAAGAGGCAGCAGGATATTTTGCTGGGTGGAGGATTCATCCACTGGAGGCAGTGAGTATGCTGGGGGCATTTTTTGTGACTTTTCTGCTTTTTCATAAGCCGTGGAATTTTCTTGTGGCAATCGTGGTGGCACTGGCTGAAGGACTGTATGTCTGGAATTGTCTGAAAGATGGAAAGAAGAAAAAGAAAGCCAGATTACAGGAGATAAAAGAACAGGGCATTTCTCTCAAGGCAGATTATGAGAGGCAGAAAGGAAAGCTTGCAAAAGTACAGGAAACCTATCATGAAAAAGAAGTGTTGTATGAAAATCTGCAGGAACGAGTCGGCGAGTTCGATGAGATGAACAGTGAAGAGATAGAGCGATTAAAAAACAAGCAGGGTGTTGAACTTGCTATGGAACAGCTGACCAGACTTGCCGCACAGATGCAGAGCCGGACAAGCGATCTTATGAATACAGAAGTATCTGCAATCATGGATGCCATCACAGATGGAAAATATAACAGACTCTGGGTAGATGAAAATCTGTATGTGCAACTTATGAGTAATGGGAAAAAGATATCCATGGATCAGGTAAGCCGGGGAACGCTGGAACAGATTTATTTTGCAATCCGGATGGCCGCAACAAAAATTCTCCACGAGGAAGAATGTCCGGTAATCCTGGATGATGTATTCGGCTATTATGACGACAGTAGACTTGCGCAGACCCTTCGCTGGCTGAAAGACAGTAAGCGGCAGGTAATTATATTCAGCTGTCAGAAGCGGGAGATGGAAATGCTGGAAAAGATGGGATGTGAATATCATAAGGTGATGTTGTAAAGACAAGGAGGAAGATTTTATGATTCGGCTTCAGGATATTGCAGAAATGGCAGGCGTCAGCCGTACTACGGTATCTAATGTTATAAATGGCAATACCAAAAGAGTTTCCCAGAAAACGATTGATAAAATCACGACTATTCTTAAAGAACAGAACTATGTTCCGCATATGGGTTCCGTGATGCTTTCCGGCCATGGTTCCAGAATTATAGGTGTAGTACTCGGATTTTCTTATGCCCATGGTATGCAGTCACTTCAGGATCCATTTGTGGGAGAACTGATCGGAACGATTCAGATGGAAACGGAAGAAAATGGATATTATGTTATGCTTATTGGCGGTGAAAGTATTCAGAATGTAGTGGATATTGCCTCAAAATGGAATGTAGAGGGATTGCTTATCCTTGGCTACAATGAAGAACAGTATCGCAGTCTTTCGCGCAGATTAAACAAGAAAATGATTCTGATCGATGCTTATCCGGAAGGTGCTTATACGTTCCAGAATGTCGGTATAGATGATTATTCGGGAGGGTATCAGATCGGAGAATACCTGTATTCCTGTGGATATAAGAAAGCATTGTTTGTTGCGGAAACGGAGAGAGACAGTGATTACTATCGGTGGATGGGATTCAAACAGGCGATGGAAAAATCGGGGGGATTCTGCAGTCGTTCCCGATATATAATTATTCCGGGTGAAAAAAGATTGCGTCTCAGAAAATACAGAGAGCTTCTCCCACGTTTTTTAGAAGCAAAAGCACTTGCGTTTTCCTCAGATTATAATGCGATAGAAGCGATAAATTTCTTTTTTGATGAAGGCATCATGGTCCCGAATCAGATTTCTGTTACAGGATATGATGACAGTGTCTACGCAAGTATGGTTCGACCGAAACTGACAACGGTTCATCAGGATGTTCCGCAAAAGGCGCATGTGGCGCTGAAACGTCTGCTGAAATTAATTCAGGGAGAGACATTGGACGAATTAAATATAAAAAATCCAGTCTATCTGGTAAAGAGGGATTCTGTCAGGGAATGACAGGATCCTTTTTTCAACTTTGCATGTATACAGGTAAGCCGGTGGAATGGTCTGGTTGTTTTTGTGCAGACTGTATAAAAGCAGGAAATAAACTTTGTTGTCTTTTATAGTTTCGCGAGAAACCTCTTGATTTTGCTAAGATGTATGGGGTATCATGAATAGTGTTGTTACAGGAGCGGTTAAATAATACTAAACAATTATAAACGAGGAGATTTGGCATGGAGAAAAAATGGTGGAAAGAAAGTGTAGTATATCAGATATATCCAAAGAGTTTTAAAGACAGTAACGGTGATGGTGTGGGAGATATCAGAGGAATCATACAGAAACTGGATTACCTTAAAGAACTTGGGGTAAATGTATTGTGGATTTCTCCGATGCTGGAATCACCTCAAGACGATAATGGTTACGATATTTCTGATTACCGCAGAATTTATGAAGAATATGGAACGATGGAGGATTACGAGGAATTGTTGTGTGAAGCACACAAAAGATCCATCAGGATTCTGATGGATCTCGTAGTCAACCATACTTCAGATGAACATAACTGGTTTATTGAAAGCCGTAAATCAAAAGATAATCCATATCGTGATTATTATATCTGGAAAGATCCGGTAAACGGAAAAGAACCTAATAACTGGGGCGGAGCATTTGGCGGTTCTGCATGGGAATATGATCCGCAAACTCAGATGTATTATCTGCATCTGTTTTCAAAAAAACAGCCGGATCTCAATTGGGAAAATGAAAAAGTACGCCAGGAAGTTTATGACATGATGAAATTCTGGTGTGAAAAAGGAATCGATGGCTTCCGAATGGATGTTATCAGTATGATTTCCAAAGATCAGAGATTTCCGGACGGAGAAATGAATAACGGTCTTTATGGAGACTTTGGACCATATTGTGTACATGGTCCAAGGGTCCACGAATTCCTTCAGGAAATGAATCAAAAAGTTCTTTCAAAATATGATATCATGACAGTCGGTGAGACCGCAGGAGTCACAATAGAAGAAGCACAGAAATATGCGGGTGATGACCGAAATGAATTGAACATGGTATTCCAATTCGAGCATGTGGAGAGTGGATGCGGAGATTATGGAAAGTGGACGACTGCAAAATATGACTTCAAAGAGTTCAAAAATATTATGATCAAATGGCAGGAAGAACTTCAGGGTAAGGCGTGGAACAGTTTGTTTTTAGGTAATCATGATCAACCGAGAAGTGTCAGCCGTTTTGGAAATGACAATCCGGTATACAGAGAAACCTCCGCAAAAATGCTGGCGACCTGTATTCATATGATGCAGGGAACGCCATATGTATATCAGGGTGAAGAGCTTGGTATGACAAACATTTACTTTGACAAACTGGAAGATTACCGTGATATTGAAAGTATTAATTACTTTGAAGAGTTTACGGAATCAGGTCTTATGACTCCGGAACACATGATGAAATGTCTGATGCTGAGAAGCCGTGACAATGCGAGAACTCCGATGCAGTGGGACGACAGTAAACAGGCTGGATTCACAGAGGGCGAGCCGTGGATCAAAGTGAATCCGAACTACAAGAAGATCAATGCAGCACAGCAGCTTGAAGATCCGGATTCTGTTTTCCACTACTATCAGAAACTGATCCGATTGCGTAAAGAAAAAGACATTATTGTTTATGGTGAATTTGAACCTCTTTACCGTGAGGATGAACAGATTTTTGCGTACACAAGAAAACAGGATCAGGAAAAGCTTCTGACTGTCTGCAACTTCAGCGATAAGAATGCAGAAGTAGAAGTGCCGGAAGAATTTAAAGGCGCAGAGTGTCTGATCACAAACCTTGGAAGAAAAGAATTTGAAGGAAAAATTGTTCTGAATCCATATGAAGCATTTGTACTATATTATAAACACTAGGTGATAAAGAAATGATTAGAAAATATAGATATGGAACTCCGTTTGATACGGAGGCACTGACTGAAAAGATTGAAACAACTAAGGGCGTTCTCCCGTATGGAGAAGTCAGTCAGGAGGAAGGATTTGTTTTTACTTATATCATGGATGAAGATGATATTGTCTATGGTCTGGGTGAAGCCAATCGTGGAATCAACAAGAGAGGGTACTGTTATATCAGTAATTGTACAGATGATCCGGTACACACAGAGGACAAGCGTTCTCTGTACGGAGCCCACAACTTCATTGTTGTGAGCGGAAAGAGGACGTTTGGATTGTTTTTCGACTATCCCTCAAAACTGACCTTTGATATTGGATATGACAGAGAGGATACCCTTAAGGTATCTTGCGAAAATGCTGACTTGGATATCTACGTGCTTGAAGGTGAGAATGCTTATGATATCGTAAAACAGTTTCGCCACGTAATCGGACGCAGCTATATCCCACCGAAGTTTGCCTTTGGTTTCGGACAGAGCCGCTGGGGTTATACGACGAAAGAAGATTTCCGTACTGTCGCAAAAGGATATCGGGAAAATCATATTCCGATCGACATGATTTATATGGATATTGACTATATGCAGTCATTCAAAGATTTCACAGTGAGTGAAGAGAATTTCCCGGATTTTCCGGAATTTGTACAAGAAATGAATGACCAGAGTATTCGCCTGATTCCGATTATTGATGCCGGTGTCAAGGTTGAGCCGGGATATGAGATTTACGAGGAAGGTGTCA
>OLNY01001223.1_pt1 | contig 21238 bp, 10 predicted proteins | sample 1671981 | NCBI WGS metagenome assembly OLNY01 (sample SAMEA3136632, study PRJEB25190) | human gut metagenome | biome: human gut; feature: human-associated habitat; material: faeces | place: Austria | collected 2013
GTGCCAACGGATATTACAAAGAGATGCTGGATGTGATGAAGGGCATCATGCAGGCGATGAAAGACAATTCGGCCTTGCAGCTGGCTGTCATTACCGGCTGTTTACGCATCGCCAAGGAAAGCATCTTCACCGGGACGAACAACTTTGTGTCCGACACGATCACCTCTTCCAGACTGAACGAGTATTTCGGCTTTACCCAAGCAGAAGTAGATCAGCTTTTACAAGACACGGGCCTGACGGACCATGCAGAGGATTTGAAAGCCTGGTATGACGGCTATCACTTCGGTGAGTTTGACATCTACTGCCCCTGGGATGTGATGAACTATTTGCAGGACCTTCAGTTTGACCCGGAAACAGAACCGGTCAGCTACTGGAGAAATACCAGTGACAACGCGATCATCCGCTCGTTTATTGATTATGCTGGCCCGGCTATTTCGGATAAGCTGGAGGTATTGCTCTCCGGAGGGTATATCGTGCAGAAGATCAGAGAGGATTTGACGTATGACTATCTGCACTCGTCAGAAGAAAACCTCTGGACGATCCTCTATCTGACGGGGTATCTGACCAGAGTCCGTCCGGCGGAATTACCGAAAAAGCCGCCGAGAGGTTACCTGGCTTTGATGATCCCCAATGCTGAGGTCCAAGAGCTGTTTGAAACGACCATTCAGGAGTGGTTCGATGACAGCGCCGAGACATGGGACCGGCAGAAAATGTTCCAGGCCGTTTGGTCGGGAGACACGGAGACGCTGACGAAAGAGATCAGCAAGCTGCTGCTCAGGACCATCAGCTACCACGATTACAAGGAAGACTTTTACCATGCGTTCCTGGCTGGTATTTTTGCCGGGGGAGGGCATCGTGTGGAATCTAACCGCGAGCACGGCGAAGGGCGCAGTGATATTATCGTCTTTGACAAGAATAACGCGAGACTCGCGATCTTCGAGGTCAAATGCGTGAAAAGCCCGGATGCTTTGCCTGCGGCGTGTGAGGCGGCACTGGAACAGATCGATGACCGGCGGTATACGGAATCGTTCTGGGACAACTACGACGAGAAGCTTCACTACGGCATTGCGTTTTACAAGAAGCGGTGCCTGGTCAAACGAGAAACAGACTGAGAAAGACAACACCCCCTTGGTTCCTACCTGCTGCGGCAGGAGACCAAGGGGGTGTTGTTTTTGCTCCAACCGCTGCCAATCCTTCCACATCCCACTGGATCGGCTCGATGCCCATGCCGCGTACCGTTGCGATGACGTGGTCGTCGTACTCCCCAAAGGGCGGGCGGAAGAGGGTGGGGGTCTTCCCGGTGACGGCGGCGATCTTTTCTCCCGCAGCGGTCAGGTCTGCCACGATCTCCTGGGCGGAGAGCGCGTTGAAGTGGGCGTGGGTGTCCGAGTGACTCATCACTTCATGCCCCGCATCGGAGAGAGCCTTGACCGACTCCGGGTATTTCTCCACCCAGTCACCCACCACAAAGAACGTGGCCTTGACATGGTAGCGGCCCAAAATGTCGATGAGCTGCTGGGTATCCTCGTTGCCCCAGGCGGCGTCAAACGTCAGGGAACAGACTTTGTCTTCCCGCTGGACGCAGTAGATGGGCAGCTGCCGCTGCGTAGAGGCGGCGGAGACGTAGGAGGGCAAGGTCGTGATCAGGCACAGGGCACACACCGCCGCCAGCCCTGCGGGGATGGCCAGGGTGCGCTTGCGGACGAAGAACACGCGGCGGGCCAGCTTTGTCTTCGCGTTGGGTTTGTGCGGGAAACGGAATTTGAACATAGCGATCCCATCCTTTCTGATAGAAAGAGCTTATGCGCCGCATTCCGCTTCATGCGGAACGGCGGGAAAAAGGACGAGCCGTTCTGTGCGGAAATATAACGTTATGACGTTGGGGAGAGAATTGAATATTCTTTTATGTGAATAAATATTTTTTTGGACGGAAGTGGTGAGAGGAAAAATTCTAGGAAAAAAAGAGGGAAAATATCGAAAGTCCACATTGACAAACACGGAAAGTAGCAATATACTGTATTGGCTTTAGAATTTTTATTTGCAATTTTTGCATAAAATAGTGAGATGGGCTTTGACAGAGTGCGGGACCGCGCCGTGCCTTCCCCAGTTTTCTGCCGGGGCTTGTGATGAGGAGGTAACTATGGCTAAAGTAATACTGGATATGAGCCGTTGCAAGGGATGTTTCCTCTGTGCCAGCGTATGTCCCAAGGGCGTGCTGACGCCCTCGAAGGAGCTCAGCGCCAAGGGTTTTGGGCTGATCCATTTGAACGAAGACAAAGAATGTATTGGCTGCGGGTCCTGCTATAAGCTATGTCCCGACTACTGCATCGAGATCGCAGAGCAATAAGGAGGGGGAGAACAATGGCAAAAGTTTTGATCACGGGCAACGAAGCCCTGGCTGAGTCCTGCCTGCGGGCAGGCTGCCGCTTTTTCAGCGGCTATCCCATTACGCCCCAGTCTGCGATCCTGGAGTACCTCTCCTGGAGAATGGACGAGCTGGGCGGAAACTGCGTGCAGACCGAGTCTGAGCTGGCCGGCATCAACATGCTGCTGGGTGCCGCTTCCGCCGGCGCCCGTGCGCTGACCACCACCTCCGGTCCGGGCTTCTCTTTGAAGCAGGAGGGCATCTCCTATCTGTGTGCCAGCGACGTGCCCGCCGTCATCGCGGACATCATGCGGATCGGCGCTGGTCTGGGCGATATTTTCGCCGGACAGGGCGACTACTGGCAGATCACCCGCGGCGGCGGCCACGGCGACTACCGCACCATCGTCCTGGCCCCTGCCAGCGTCCAGGAGACTGCCGACCTGGCCTATATGTCCTTCGACCTGGCCGAGAAATACCGTCATCCCGTCATCATTGCCACGGACGGTGCCATCGGCGAGATGATCGAGAGCGTCGAGCTGCCTGAGATGAAGGAGCACGACATTGATACTTACGACTGGGCCATTCGCCCCCGGAAGGACGGGGAGAAACAGCGGGTCATCTGGAACCGTTTCTGGGACCTGGGCAACGACGAGTACCCCATCTACCTGGTCAACAAATACAACGAGATCGAGGCCAACGAGCAGCGCTGGGAGTCCGTCCAGACCGAGGACGCCGAGATCGTCCTGGTGGCCTACGGCATCAGCTCCCGCGTGGCCAAGTCTGCTGTCATCCGCGCCCGGAAAGAGGGCATGAAATTGGGCCTGATCCGCCCCATCACCCTGTGGCCCTACCCCAAGAAGGCCTTCGAGGCCCTGGGCCCCCAGGTGAAAGCCTTCCTGGACATTGAGATGAATATCCTGGGCCAGATGACGGACGACGTCATCCTGGCCGACGGCAACAAGCATCCCGTGGAATTTTATGGCGAGTATTGGCACCTGATCGACGAGAACAAGATCGTGGCCAAGGCCAAAGAAATGTTGGCCAAGTATTAAGGAGGGGGCAGACGATGAACTACAAAGTATCTAAACATATTGATCTGAACCAGCAGGCCTCCTGGTGCCCCGGCTGCGGCCACGGCATCATCTGCCGGATCATCACCGACGCAGCGGACAAGCTGGGTGTGGGTGACCGCATCGTCACCGTGGACGACGTGGCCTGCGGTCAGTTCGGCCAGTACGCCATGGACTACAACTCCATCATGGGCGCTCACGGCCGTGTCATCGCCACCGCCGCCGGCGTGAAGCGGGCTCGTCCCGATGCCCTGCTTATCGCCCGTCCCGGCGACGGCTCTGCGTACAGCATCGGCATCGAGTCCACCATCTCCTGCGCCATGCGCAATGAGAATATTTTAGCGCTGGTCATCAACAACAGCGTCTTCGGCATGACCGGCGGCCAGATGTCTCCCACCTCCCTCATGGGCATGAAGACCTCCACCTCTCCCTTCGGCCGCACGGCGGAGAGAAACGGCAGTATGGTCGACATCGCCAAGCTCCTGGGCCAGGCGGACATCGCTTACCTGGCCCGCTGTTCTGTGGACAGCGTGCCCAACATCATGAAGACCCAGAAGGCCATCGAGAAGGCCCTGACCAAGCAGATGAACGGCGAGGGCTTCTGCCTCATCGAGGTCCTCAGCCCCTGCCCCACCAACTGGAAGCTGTCTCCGGAGAAATCCATGGAGTTCATTCGCACCACCCAGAGCAAGGCCCTGCCCCTGGGCGAGTTTGTCGACAAGGGAGGTAACAAGTAATGATCGAAGTGATTTGTTCCGGCTTCGGCGGCCAGGGCGTCCTGGTGGCCGGTATGATCCTGGCCGACGCGGGTATGGAGGACAACAAGCAGGTCTCCTGGTACCCTTCCTATGGCTTTGAGATGCGCGGCGGTGCCGCCAACTGTGACGTGAAGATCAGCGACGAGGAGATCCCCAGCCCCTTCTGCCTGGAGCCGGATATCGTCTACACCCTGAATGAGACCGCCATCGACACCTATGAGAGCCGCCTCAAGCCCGGCGGCGTCCTGCTGGTCAACAGCTCTCTGGTCCCCGACGAGCGGACCTACCGCGACGATATTCAAGTCATCAAGGTCCCTGCCACCACCATCGCCGACGAGCTGGGCAACCCAAAGGGCACCAATATCGTCATGCTGGGCGCCCTGGCCTGCGCCTCCGACCTGTACGACGAGGCCGCCATGCGCCACGCCGTGGAGCACTACTTCGGCAAGAAGGGCAAGGTCAACCCCAAGAACGCCCAGTGCTTTGACCGCGGCGCAGACGAGGCCCGCAAGCAGCTGTAATTTTTAGTTTAATATTTAATAAGTAGAGTATCTATCGGCCTTTCGGTAGGACCGGACGAAACGAGAGGAGCAAGAGAATGGCGCAGAAGAAGCTGCCCCTGGAGGGCGTAAAAGTCGTAGAGATGGGCACTGTGGTGGCCGCCCCCACCACAGCCCGTGTCCTGTGTGCCTACGGCGCAGAGGTCATCAAAGTGGAGACGCTGGACGGCGACGTGATGCGTCTGGCCGGTACCCATGAGTTCACCCCCTATGAGGATGACCTGAACCCCCTGTTCACCATCCACAACAGCAACAAGAAGTTCCTCTCCCTGAACTTCAAGACCCCTGAAGGCAAGAAAATTCTGATGGACCTGCTGAAGGACGCCGACGTGTTCATCACCAACGTCCGGGAAAAGTCCCTGCTCCGCAACGGCCTGGACTACGAGACGCTGAAGGCCTGGAACCCCGGCCTCATCTATGCCCACTTCCTGGGCTACGGCGACAAGGGCCCGGTGGCCTCCAACCCCGGCTTTGACATCAGTGCCTTCTGGCTGCGCTCCGGCCCCATTGCCGACTGGCAGACCCAGGGCTCCTTCCCCTTTCTGCCGACGTATGCCTTCGGCGATATGGCCACCAGTTCCTCCTTCCTGGCGGGCATCTTAATGGCCCTGTACGCCAAGAAGGAGACGGGCCTGGGCACGAAGGTCAATACCTCTCTCTTCGCCAGCGGCATCTGGTGCAACGCCATCGGCGTGGTCCAGACCCAGTTTGACCGGAAGGACCTGAACCCCGACCCCCTGCGCCCCACCGACCCCTTCAACCAGACCTACTGCTGCAAGGACGGCCGCTGGATCGGCGTGTACTGCAACGAATATGTTGAGGACAAGGAGAAGCTGGCCAAGCTCTACGGCATTGAGGAGATCATCGATGACCCCCGCTGCGCCACCATCGAGACCATGCAGGAGACCGGTGTCATCGTGGATGTCATCAAGCGCTGCAACGAGATCTTTCGGACCAGGACCGCCATGGAGTGGCGGGACTACTTCAGCGCCAATAATGTCGCCTGCGAGGTGATGATGAAGTCCCATGAGGTCAGCAGCGACCCCCAGGCCATCGAGAACGGCTACATGGTCCCCGTCGAATATCCCGACGCCGACCACACCACCGTCATGATGCCCAACCCGCCCATCTGGTTCAGCGACTACGACCGGAAGGAGTACCAGCCCACCGGTACCATCGGGGCGGACACGGAAGAAATTTTGACCTCGATGGGGTATTCTTCCGAAGAGATCCAAGCCATGAAGGACAGCGGCGCCGTTCGCTGAGCTGCCCGGGAAGGAGAGACCATGAAGCATAAGTTTATTGCCAAGCGCTACTGGAAGGACCAGAGCACGGCCATGGGCCAGTCCGACGTGCTGGCCAAGTCCTTTGACGATGTTATCAACCTCAGCCTGGGCGACCCGGACCTCATCACCCACGAGCGGATCATCGACAAGGCTTTTGCCGACGCAAAGGCCGGGCACACCAAGTATACGGAATTCCGCGGCGACCCGGAGCTGCGCCAGGAGATCAGCAAGTTCTACAAGGAAGAGTACAACATGGACGTGGCCGACGAGGAGATCTTCGTCTGCACCTCCGCCTGCGAGGGCATGTACCTGGTCATGGAGTCCATTCTGGACGACGGTGACGAGGTGATCGTCCAGGCCCCGTACTTCACCCCCTACCCCCAGCAGATCGAGCTGGCCCGCGGCATCCCCGTGGAGCTGCCCACCTATGAGGAGGAGGATTTCCAGATCGACGTGGACCGCCTGGAGAGCCTCATCACCGAGCGGACCAAGGCCTTGCTCATCAACTCGCCCAGCAACCCCACCGGCAACTGCCTGTCTGTGGAGACCATGCAGAAGATCGCTGCCATCGCCGAGAAGTATGACCTCATCGTGGTGGCCGATGACATCTACACGGCGTTTAGCTATCAGAGCCCCTTCGTGCCCTTCGCCTCCCTGCCTGGCATGAAGGAGCGGACCATCATCCTGAACTCCTTCTCCAAGAACTTCACCATGACCGGCTGGCGCGTGGGCAATATCATCGCCCCCGACTATATCATCCGGATCGTTCAGCAGGTCAACGAGAACGTGGTCTTCACCGCCCCCTCCATCTCCCAGCGGGCCGGCATCTATGCCCTGCGCTACCGGAAAGAGATCCAGCCCCCGATGATCGAGGAGTACCGGAAAAGAATGTTCTACGCCGCCGAGCGCATCAACGCCATTCCCAAGCTCAGCGTGCTCTATCCCCCCAAGGGCTCCTTCTACCTGTTTGTGAATATCAAGGGCACGGGCCTGAACAGCGTGGACGCTGCCGACATGATCCTGCGGAAGGCCCACGTCCTGACCCTGCCCGGCAACGCCTTCGGTGCCTGCGGCGAGGGCTACATCCGCATCGCCTGCACCTGCAACGTAGAAACCCTGAAAGAGGCGTTTGACCGCATCGAGCGTGCGCTTCAATAAAAAACACTTCATCCACGCGATGAGAGAAAGAGAATTTATGAAAAAATCAGTGATCGATAAACCGATCTCCATCACCTGCGTGGCCCTCATCGTGGCCTTCGTAGCCCTGGTGATCGTGAAGCCGGACGCAACGATCAATGCGGTCAACGTGATCTTCGATTACGCCACGGCGATCTTCGGCGTTCCCATCCTCTGGTTCGTCTTCATCGGCCTGTTCGTCTGCCTGTATCTGGCCTTTGGCAAGTACGGCAAGATCAAGCTGGGCGACGGCAAACCGGAATACTCCCTGTTCAGCTACATCGCCATGATGATGTGCGCAGCCCTGGCGGCTACGGCCGTCTACTACTCCTTCGTGGAGTGGTCCTTCTACCTGGCCGAGCCGTCCTTCGGCCTGGAGCCTTACTCCCGCGAGGCCGCAGAATATGCCCTGCCCTATGCGTTTTTCCACTGGGGCTTTGCCGTGCAGGTCGTGTTCGTCCTGCTGGGCGTGTGCATGGCCTACGGCTTCTATGTGAAAAAAGTCCCGCACCTGCGGGTCAGCGCCATCTGCGGCGAGATGATGGGGAACTACAAGTATAAGAAGCCCCTGGGTAAGATCATCGACGCCCTGACCATCCTGAGCATCATCGGCGGCGTGGGCGTTGTGTCCATGGGCGTGGGTGTGCCGATCATCACGGCGGCCATCTCCAAGGTCTTCGGTGTGGACGCCAGCTTTGCCGTGAACCTCATCGTTTTGCTCATCGTGGGCGCGGTGTTTACCCTGACTTCTTTTGTGGGCGTGAAAAAGGGCATGAAGCGGCTGAGTGATCTGACTATGTATCTGGCCATCGGCCTCATGGCCTTCATCTTCATCTTTGGCCCCACCGGGTTCATCCTGAAGAACTTCACCTACAGCTGCGGCAAGATGCTCTCGAACTACATCGACATGAGCCTCTTCACCGACCCCATCGGCAACAGCGGCTTCCCGGAGGCCAACACCATCTTCCTCTTCACCCTGGCCTTTAACTACGCCGCCCTCATGGGCATCTTCATTGCCAAGATCTCCAAGGGCCGGACCATCAAGGCCGTCGTCCTGAGCTGCCTGGGCGGCATCAGCGTAGGCACCTGGATCATGTTCGGCATCAACGGCAGCTTCGGCCTCCACGCCGAGCTGACGGGCCAGTTCGAGCTGTCTAAAGCAGAGGACATGCAGGCGGGCCTGATGACCCTCTTTGAAACGCTCCCCCTGGGCAAGGTGGTCCTGCCCATTGTCTTTGCCGTCGTGACCATCGGCTTTTTGGCGACGTCCCTGGACTCGGCGTCCTTCGCCATCGCCGTGGCGGGGTCCAAGTCCCTGGACAGCAACGGCAACCCCAACACGGCTTTCCGCCTCATCATGTGCGTGGTGCTGGTGCTGATCCCCATGGCGTTCCTCTTCACCGGCGCTCCCTTCTCCGCCATCAAGACCCTGTGCATCGTCCTGTCGATCCCGTTCCTGTTTGTGATCCTGGGGATGCTGGTGGGCCTGTTCAAGTGGCTGAAAGCCGACCAAGGCAAGGCAGAGCCGCCGCAGATCGAGCAAAGCAAGGAAAACTGACCCTCGATCCCAACCTCATCATAAAGCAACAGCGCATCCCGACCGGCTTTCGCCGGGGGATGCGCTGCTGCTTTATCCTTGCGAAAAGATCCGAAAGAGCGGATGCTATTACATCGATAAAACCGGCCTGATCGGGGAAATATTGAACACTTCTGGAGTCCAAGTGATGCTCATCACCCGCCCCCGGCGCTTCGGCAAAACACTGGGCATGAATATGCTGGCCAGCTTCCACTATTTCGTAGAATCCAACCGGGAGCACGGGGAGGGGAGAAGCGATATGGTGGTTTACGACGAAGAAAATTCCCGTGTCGTGATCTTTGAGGCGAAGGTTGCCAAGTCTCCTGAGGAACTGCCTGCGGCGTGTGAAGCGGCCTTACAGCAGATCGAAGCGCGGCAGTACGCAGAAGATTTCCGGGATGAATATGACGAGATCCTGTGCTATGGCATTGCATTTTATAAAAAGCGCTGCCTGGTCAAACGAGAACCAAACTGAGAAGGACACATAAAACGGAAGAAATCACAAGACAGAGCCCCAGAAAGGTAACAAATTTGGTACCTTTCTGGGGCGCTTCCCATTTCTTTGTAAAATGGGGAGCAGATAGTATGGGATTACTGTATTCCCAACACAAAGTGGAACGAAAAAAGAGGAGGAAAGGGAATGAAGAAACGAGCGTTGAGCTGGCTTCTTGCGGTCGTTATGGTGGTGTCGTTGGCACCGCAGACGATACCGTGGGCGAAGGCGGCGGACCCGACCAGTACACCGGCCAGCCAAGCGAAAAATGCTTTTGGTTTGACGATGGAAGAGAAAGAAGCCATCACAGAAGGAGCAAAGCTGAAAAATAACCCATACGGTACCACTGCATGGATCCCGCTGTTTCAAGACCATGAGCTGGTCGTAGCGGGCGTGCATGACGATGAATTCCAGACCACCTATACGGGTGGCGCGGACGGCAAGGGCAGCCAGATGTCCTCCTTCCGGTGGGGGCATGGAAAATACAAAATCGGCAACGCCAGACGGCTTGTCAATGTCGCGTTCGACCCCTACGGCACCGGACGGGACGAGTACATAGCGACCCTTGCATTCGACGACGATGCGGACAGACTGAGCCTGTATGTGACGAACAAGGATCGCAATGTCGTCTCCGCCATCGACCTGTGCAACGATGACGCGGCCTTTATCAACAAGCTCAAGTTTTACCAGACCCGCGCCATGCTGTGCATCGAGGCGGGCGACTTTGACGGCGACGGCAAGGACACCCTTATGGTGTACACGCCGGGCAGCGCCAGTAAGGACGACCGCATCAAGGAGTATTCCTTCAACGGCTCGCTGAATTACCAGCGCGAGATCAACCTCGGCGGCTTTATGGCGGAGGGCGTACACCGCGCCATCCTCGAAAAGCATCAGGGCGACAATAACGACGAGCTGCGTGCGCACCTGAGCGTGGATATGGCAGTGGGCGATGTGGATATGGACGGCGTGGAGGAGCTGGCCATCACAGTCAATGTCAACGACCTGCCAAAGAAGGAGTACAAAGACAAGAAAGGACACGAAAAGTCCTATCTGGCGGTGTACGACTACGCAGACGGCTGGAAACAGAGCGAGAAGTGGGAGCTTGGCTCCGGCAAGGATCGTGCCCGTTTTGCCGGCGTTACCATCGGCTATGTCAACGCTGCGCCTGCCACCGGTACGGCGCCGTCCGTTGTGGCCGTCGGTTACCGCGATAAGAACGACAACAATGAGAACTGTGACCTCAACACCGGTAGCTACCGCGTGGAGGGCTATACCTACAGCAAGGGTGGTGGTTGGCAGCATACGAACAATAATGTCTCGCTGAACGCCAACGGCTTTACCAACACCGGCACCAAGGGCGATGACAACCAGAACCCGCTTGCAGTGGCAGCAGTATCGGCGGACGGCGCGATGACGCAGGAATATCTGTTCGTGTCCGGCACCATGTACAAGCTCGGCTCCGGCTCCGGTCAGGTAGGCAATACCGACTACCCCAAGAACCGCGGCATCAACGGCTACATCATCAACAACACCGGTATCCTCGACTATGCGGTTGGCAATTTCGACGGCAACAAGCAGGGCCGGGAGCAGGTGTACTATGTGGAGTACCATAAGCAGGAGACCTTCGACAAGGAGTTCCTGCGCATCGGCCAGCTTTATAAAGAGGATGTGGTATCTGAGGATGTGGTATCTGGCGAAACTCACACTGCATCCGAGAATTTCAAGCGTTGGACGGACGGTTGGACTTACTACGGCAAGAAAAACTGCAATGTGGCTATTACAGTGGCGGATGTGAACAACGATGCCGTCCTTGCCAAGATCGAGGAGATCAGCTATGGCTACAACGACCCCAAGATCATGGCCATCCTGGAGGCCTCGCCGCACTTCTCCGAGCTGAATGACGGCGACATCGGCAACTCGGAGACTTCATTCGGTCGCTCCAAGAGCGAGAGCATAAACGCTGAGACCAGTGGCTCGTTCGGCTTCGATGTGATGGCGGGCTTTGAGTATGTCGCACCGGTCGTTGAGACCGGCGGCGGCATCGAGTTCAACACCAGCCACACCTTTACCTTCGGCAACCTTACTGAGAAGACAAAGACGGTAGAGGTGCAATACTCCAACGATACGAATGAGAGTCAGGTGGTCATGTACGCCACCCCGATGACCTACTATAAGTACCGCGTGAAGAACCCGGACGACGGCTCGGCGCAGGCTGAAAGCACCATGTACCTCGCCGTTGCGGGCCAGCCGGCAACCAATATGGTAACGGTGGAGGAGTACAATCAGGCGGCGGCCTCGTACAACATGGATCTCATTGGCGAGGGTGTGCTGGGTAGCCCCGGCAAGCCGAATACATACCGCAGCAATCTGCCGAATGCCAAGAATACGTCGTGGCAGTATCCCGGCGACACCAGCTGGGGGAATTACAGCGGCTCTGCTACCACCACGCAGAGCATCACCAAGGAAAACGGCGAGGGCAAGAGTTTTTCCTATGAGTACGAAGGCTCAGTGCAGGCCTACGGCATCGTCGGCGGCTTCAAGGCAGGCGGCGGCGTGCATTGGGGTGCCAGCACCTCCACGGAAACGATGACGACCAAAGGCATCACGAAGGCAGGCACTGTCACCGGCGGTGGCAACAAGAACTACGACTTCAACTGGAAGTTCGCCACCTGGACGACCCATCTCAACGGCGCCGATGTGCCCATCCTCGGCTATCTGGTGAAAAAAGTCAAGGCTCCGCCGTCTCCTGCGCAGGATCTGGTGCTGAGCGACCAGAGTACGACTACGATGAAACTTTCCTGGGAAGAGGGCGACCGCCCGGCAGACTATTATAAAATCTGGCGTAAAACCCAGGAGGGTACGGGTGTCAATTATACCATCGTGGCGCAAATAAGCGCGGCTTCTGAGAACGGCAGCTATGAATATGAGCTGACCGGCCTGTTCCCAAACCAGCAATATGAGTATGTCATCACCTCCGGCTCGTACACGACCGGGTTGGAATCGGTTTACAGCGAATCGGTCATCGGCCGCACGCTGTCGGGCGAGCTGACCCATCCGGAGATCACCGTTACACCGGCAGCCCCCTCCGGTGAGCTGGGCGATACGGTAACGCTCTCCGTAAGTACGGTGCTGCATTCCTATAGGCAGCAGACCCTCCAGTGGCAAGAGCGCCTTGCGGGCGACCGCTGGAGAAATATCGACGGCGCAACCGGCAAAAACTGCACCATCGCGGTGACGAACGACCGCATCGGCGCGAAGTACCGCTGTGTTGTCATGGCGCAGACCACCGCAGCTGACCGCGTACCGTTTTACAGCGATGCGGTGTCGCTCAGGGTCGGTACGCCGAACACAACCATCCGCATGGGCATTTCCGGCGCGACCGGCGGCAACGGTGCGGAGAGCACGCCGTATATCGGCCAGTCGGACTATGATGCGGTGACAAGAACCGTCACAAAAGTCGATGTGACCAATCCGGTGACGGTGCAAAACGGCGGGGATACGCTGGTCGTCTATCAGGCGGCGAAGGGCCGCTATGTCGGCATCAAAGATGCGGGCAGCGACACGGCGGAGTATTACGCGCTGACGAAGGACGGCGATACCTACACCGTCGGCGCGAAGCTGACGCTGAGCGAGGAGACGAGCTACAAGTACGATGATGACACTGCGGTCACGCTGCCGACGGAAAGATATGACCCTGAGAAGCCGGCGGACAGCGATCTGCTGTCAATCATCGGTCAGCCCGAGAAGGGCATCAAGACCATCAAGGTAGATCTAAGCGCCACCGGCGATGCACCGGCGAATTATATCACTTCCGGCTTTGCCTATCTGGACGGCGAGATTTACAACGCCACTACCGGCGATAAGATCACCACAGATACGGACAAATATTATCAGCTTTACGGTCATTCGATGGGTGCGAGCGAGGATACCTTCTTCGTCAGCCAGACCGTAAAGGTCGCCGCGGGCGACACCACCAACGACAGTGTTTCCTATGATACCGTGGTACATTATTACCTCATCACGCTGGCGAAGGGCGCAGATGATAAGGTGACGGGCATCGACCGCAAGGAGATCACCCCGACCACCACGCAGACCCTTGCGGGCGAGGGCTTTGCCACAGTGAACGACCCGACCTTCACCGCCGTGCAGACCGCCACCAAGGAAAATGTGACAATCGAGGATCGCGTTCCGACGAGCGGCACCGGCATCCAGCTGAACATCACAACCATCCGCGAGGATACCAGCGCAAAGCTGGGCAATGTGCCGTATACCGTTACCATCGTCAACACCACGACGGGTGCGGTCAGCACCCTCAGTGGCACGACGAATGCGAAGGGAGAGGCTTCTCACACATGGCGTGCCCCAGTTTCCGGCCTGTACGCCATCACTACGGCGACGGCCTCCGGCGTTGCCGCCAAGAGCGATACGCTGTATTATCTGGCCGGCATCCGCGAGGTGGTGGACGATGATCCCGCCCCGACCGAAACGGTGTACACGCTGAGTGCCCCGGTCACGATGACCTACGGCGAGACCGCAAATATTTCTCTGTATCAGCAGCAGATGACCAAGGACGACACTGTGATTTCGAGCAGCAAGACCGAGGTCACCGCGGCGGACGGCTTGAGCTACACTGCGCGTCTGGTCGGCGGTACGGCAGAGAAGGCTATTTCCGCCTCCTTCAAGCCGGATACGGCGGGCAGTTATATCCTTACTGCCTATAGACCGGACCGGAAAGACAAAACCAAGAAGGTTAAGCTTGCCTCCACCACAATTACGGTCGAGCGGGCGAACCTGACCCTCAAGCCGGTTTGGGGCACGGGGGACAGCTGTGACCCCAATTCCGCGCCGACGGCGATCAGAGACATTACTGTCAAGGCAACGAGCGGTCTGGTTTCGACCGATGCCGCACTGCTGGGCGCCGTCAAGGTTTCCTGTGGACTGTATCGGGCCGATGGCAGCATCAATGATTCGCTCAGCGGCCGCTACGATGTGGTGCTTTCGGTGGATACCGAGCATGCAAAGGCAGCAGATTTGCTGAAAAAGTACAACATCACGATGGAGAGCGGCATGCTCATCCGCGTGCAGAGCACCGGCCCGGTCAAGTACAAGGCGGGCGAGAACGGCACGCTCGATGCGCGTTACAGCGCGGATTACAACCAGCAGTTTGAATCCGGCGCGAGCATCCCGATCGGGGAGCAGCTCTCGTTCGTTGCGGAGCCGAAGGATTCCGGCTACAAGGTAGGCGAGTGGAAGATCAACGGCAAGACCCTTGCCGAGTTCGACCCGACCGGCACACGCTATGAGCTGAAGAACACCCAGAAGGGCAAGCAGCTCGTGATTCGGCAGTTCCAGCAGAACGACCTTGACAGCACCACCAAGGCGCTGACGGTGGAGGTCAGCTTTGTCAGCGCGGCGCACACCATCACCTATCTGGTGGATGGCGGCACCGACGGTGGCGGCACCATCACTGCGGAAAGCAGCGGCCAGAAGGTAGCGAGCGGCCAGACCGTTGCGGACGGTGCGTCCGTCACCTTTACCGCTGCACCGGCGGACGGCAAGGCCGTGAAGCACTGGATGGTAGACAACAAAACCTATACCTGGCCGGATACGACCAACCCCTACCGCGAAAATACGCTGACACTGACAGATGTCAAGAAAGCGCATATAGTAAGCGTTGCCTTTGAGGATGCACAGAGCAGCACGGTAACGGCAAACGTCGAAACAGAAACCGGCGTTTCCGAGACCAGCCTGACCCTGATCGCGAAGCGCGGCGAAACAACGGTCGATTTGACGAAGAAGAACAACGCGCCGATCGGCTCGGTCATCCACTTTACGCTCACCGGCACCGGCCTCGGCCACAATATCACCGTCAAGGAGTGGAAGGTGGACGGCAAGATCGTCACCGGCTCTGGCGGGAAGGACAGCTTTGACCTGTATGTCACCGAGGACAGCCACACCGTTACGGCGGTCGTAGCAGTTGCGCAGCACTACACCGTGACCTTTGCGAACGCCACGGACGGCGCGATAACGACCGCCACCGTCACCGCGAAGAGCAACGGAACAGATGTTGTCAGCGGCGATAGAATCGCGGCATACCTGCCGATCGAATTCACCGCAGCGATGAACGAAAACTACTATGTCACCGGCTGGACGGGCGCGACGCAGGACGAGACCAACCCGAACAAGGCGACGATCAGCAGCCTCAGCAGCAACGCAACTGTTTCCGTGCAGACGGCGGAGAAGCCGAAGGTGAGAGTTACTAGTCTGACTCCAACGTATGGTTCGTATTCCGTTGTTGGAACACGATCTGGACAGAACGTAATCTTCACAAATGAAAACGTTGGGACAGAACTGAATTCTCACGTTGATCATGAGAGCAAGGTTACTATCACGGCTACGCCGAAAGAAGGCTACTACGTTAAGAGCATTAAGACTGTTGCAGGTAATGGGCCTACGACGACTTTGATGGAAGAAACTTCACAAGAGACGTATCAGTCTGGCATAGTCACAAAAGAAATTTCTTCCGTTACACAGGATACTGTTATTCTTATCAAGTATGCAGCTAAGCCGACTGTGACCATTACCAATAATGATAATGTCACTATCACAGCAGAACAGGGCGGCGAAACGCTGAGTGGTAAGTGGGTCGAGAAGTATAGCGGTGCAATCAAGTTCACGGCAGAACCAACTACGGGCTATGAGATCGATACTTGGAACGTACAGGGCTGGGAAAAGGTGGATAGTACTGCAAATGACAACACCGTCTACACACAGAATGGCCCGATCACTGAAAATGTGACTATTGATGTCAAGACGAAGAAGATTCCAACGTATAACTTGACTCTGTCTGTCAAAGAACTTGGAGGCACTACGAACGGCGGCACGATCTCGGCGAACATCACCCGCAAGGCGCTGTCCGATTACAACGCCGAGATCACGACGGAGACCGGCGATTTCTACCGCGATTCCAACATTGCGATCGTTCCGTATCCGGAGGCCGGTTACCGCGTGCAGAGCTACACCTGGAACGTGAACGGCACGACCGGCAGTGGCGAGACCATTCCGGAAAACCTGCTCAAGAACGTGCAGGGCAACGTGCAGATCGAAGTTTGCTATGTCAAGCTCGGCACAGGCATCAGCTTCGGCCCGCTGAATGGCAAAACCGGCAGCGAAAATGGCTATATCTCCGCCGCAAAGCTGACCGAGAATGGCACCGACATCATGGATAAGGCAGACGGCGCCCAGATCACCGCGGGCGGCATCAACTTCGAGGCAACCCCGGCGGCGGGCTATGAGGTCGAGGGCTGGTACAAGATGACCGGCAGCGAGGATGTACGCATCGACAGCTTTGGCGACACCGAGGCTAAGAGCAAATTCACCTTTACGCCGGGAAGCGGCGACACCACAGTCTACATCCACCCGAAATTCCGTCAGGTCGAGTACGACATCACGACGGCGGACAACGTAACCGTCTCGCCGAGCCTGACGACCGGCAAGGCACGCGGCGGCACACCGCTGACGTTCACCGCGCCGCGCAAGGCGGGCCAGAACGTGACCGGCTGGACGATCAACGGCGCGGCAGTCAAGACCGGCATGAACGGCAATACGCTCACCTGGACGGTCGAAAACGGCCATCTGTCCGACAAGGCCGTCACGAGCTACGACGTACAGCCGACCTACGAGAAAGGCGAGTACACCGTATCGTACAGCGACCCGGCGACTGGCGGCACGCTGACCGCGACGGTCGCGAACAATGCGAGCGTTGCGGGCAACACGCAGGTCACCTTCACGGCTGCGCCAGATGCACACTACGAGGTGGACAAATGGACGGTCAACAACGCGGACAGCACCGAGACCGGCAATAAGCTTACCCTGAACATCACCGACAACACGACCGTTGCGGTATCGTTCAAGCTCAAGACCTATTCCGTCACGCTGAATCAGACCGAGGGCGGCACGGCGACGGCTTCGTCCGACGAGACGACTGCAACCGCGCTGACCAACATCACCTTCACGGCGACACCTGAGACCGGCTGGCACTTCGCGGGCTGGAAAATTACTGGCAGCGAGACGAGCGATTCTTCGGCGAACCCGCTGACGCTGAAGATTACCGGAAATACGACGGTTGAGCCGGTATTCACCAAGCAGATGTTTGCTATCACTACAGCGCTGGCGGATGGCAGCAATGCGGGCACGATCGCGATGACGACCGGCGGCGCGGCTGTCCCGGCGGACGGCACGGTGCCGTATGGCACGACCGTGACCGTCACCGTCACTCCGGAGAACGCGAGCGACATGGTGGACACCTGGACGGTAAACGGCGATGTCAAGTCGCAGATGACCGCGGCCGCGGACGCGCCGCTGTCCTACGACGTAACGGTAACGGAAGATACCAATGTTGTTGTAAAGCTGATCGACAAGCCGCAGTACAAGGTCACTATCTCGGCGACTGGCAAGGGCACGGCGAATATCGGCGGCGTGAACGAAGTCATGGTGGGGCGTGGCGACAGCATCACGGCGACAGCGGCGGCCAACAACGGCAGCAACTATCTCAAGAACTGGCTGGTGAACAGCACGGAGACGCCGAAGAACGGCAATACGCTTGCCGTTGGTCCAGTCCGCCAGGACACCGCGATCGTTGCGGTATTCGACGAGCTGGTCCGTCAGAAGGTCATGTTCAAGAATGTGACCGAGATGACGAATTCGACCTCGACCGTTGCTATTACAGCGGACGGCGGGTCGATCAAGCCGGGCGCGACCGCAGAAGACGCCGCACTGGTCGTCGGCAACAGCAAGGTCGTCTTTACGGCGACGGTACCGGCTAACGAAATGGTAGGAGAGTGGACGATCAACGGCGTGAAGCAGGATAACCTGTCGAACACGCTGACGATCGACGATCTGCGAGTAGACACGAAGGTAACGGTCAAATTTGTACCGTATGTGGGTTATGATATTCCGACAAGCACCCAGGATTATACGATCGAGGATATTGTCCGCACACCGGCTGACACCGAACCGGCCACTCAGATCCGCGCAGGCGGGACGGTCGAGTTTGTGGTGAAGGCAAGCGATGCAGGCAAGTCGATCACGGGGATTAAGCTGAACGACTGCGGCAATGTTACGACGACGCCGCAGGCTGACGGCAGCATCAAGGTCACGGTCAAAAACGTGAAGGCGAATATCAAACTGACGAATGTAACGGTTGTTTCGAGCATCCCGCTGCGCATCACGACGCCGAGCAACGGCACGATCACCGTCAAGAAGGGCGGCACCGTGCTGAAGAACGGCGACAAGGTGATGGAAGCGGATGAACTGACCATCACGGCAACGCCGAACAGCAATTACGCGCTCGATACGCTGACCGTTACCGGCGCAGAGAAGCAGCCGAACGGCGCGTACAAGGTACAGACCGGCGTGACCGAGGTCACGGTAGCAGCCACGTTCAAGAGCACCGGCGGCGGCGGTGGTGGAGGCGGCGGTGGAGGTGTTGTGAGCACCTATACGCTGACCTTTGACACCAACGGCGGCAGCGCGATCGACAAGATCACGAAGGACAGCGGGACGACCATCGACCTGGCTGCCTACAAGCCCACCCGCGCGGGGTATACCTTCGCCGGTTGGTTCAGCGACAAGGCGCTGACCAAGGCCGTGACCAGCGTGAAGCTGACGGCCAACACCACGGTCTACGCCAAGTGGACCCAGAACGGCGGCACGGCACAGAATCCCTTCGTGGATGTGAAGGAAGGCGCTTACTATTACGACGCCGTCCTGTGGGCCGTGGAGCAGAAGATCACCAGCGGCACCTCCGCCACGACCTTCAGCCCCGATGCCTCCTGCACCCGCGCCCAGATGGTGACGTTCCTGTGGCGGGCGGCTGGGTCCCCCAAGGTCGAGAACGGGAAGAACCCCTTCGCTGACGTGAAGGCAGACGCTTACTACTACGACGCCGTCCTGTGGGCGGTGGAGAAGGGCGTGACGAGCGGCACCTCCGCCACCACGTTCAGCCCCGACGCCACCGTGACCCGTGGGCAGACCGTGACGTTCCTGTATCGGAACGCCGGGTCCCCGGAGGTGAGCGGCACGATGCCCTTTACCGACGTGGAGGCCGACGCCTACTACGCCAAGGCCGTCCAGTGGGCGGTGCAGCAGAAGATCACCACCGGCACCAGCGAGACCACGTTTAGCCCCATGAGTGACTGCACCCGCGGGCAGATCGTGACCTTCCTGTACCGGGCCAAATGATCCTGATCCAGCGGTTTGCGTGATCGGATCGTGATAACAAAATCAAGTAGGCGGCTCCCAAAATTCGGGAGCCGCCTACTTGATTTCTTTCAGAGAGGGGAATCAGGTCATTGGTTTTGCAGGTACCGCGCCAGCATGGCGGCCACCTGCGCCCGCTGGGCGTTGTCCTTGGGGGCGATGGTGTTGCTGCCTACGCCGTTTACGATGCCGTTCTGATTGGCCCAGAGCAGGGCGTCCTCGGCGTAGTCACTGACGCTGGCGGCGTCGGCGGCGTGCAGGGTGCCGCTCACACTGGGAGACCCGGCGTAGCGGTACAGCAGCGTGGCCAGCTGCTCCCGCGTCACGGGGGCGGTGGGGTTCGTCCCATCGGAGATGCCGTTTTTCTTGGCCCAGTCGGTGCCGACCTCGTACCAGGCCTGCCCTTGGCTTGGGGTGGTGTCCACGCCGGCCAGGCGGGCCAGGACCGTATTGACCATGCCGCGGGTCATGGGCTGGGACACGCCGAACTGGTTGCCGCCCACACCGTTGAACAGCTCACGGGCGGCCACGAAGTTCACCTCGTCCCGGCTCCAGTGGTCCTTGGTGTCGTCAAACGTCTTGGAGTTGTCGATGATCTTGACCGTCGTGCTGCCGCTGAGCTCCAGCTGCACGCCGTGTTCTGTGGGCTTGCTGTCCTTGACGAGCTCCTCCGTGCCGTCCTCATGGACGATGACGGCCACAGTGCCGGAGGTGACGTTCTCCACCGGGATCTCGACGGTCGTCTTGTTGGCGTTGTTCGGCACGTCGATTTTGATCTTTGTGGCGGCATTGGCGTCCTTCGCTGCCGCAATACCCTTCACGGGAACGGTTACGGCTTCGCCCTTCTCCTGCGCCTCCTTCACATCCCGGTCGCTGAGCTTGGCGCTGGCCTCGGTCGTGGTGTTGCCCTTGGCGTCGGTCTTCGTCACCGTGGTCCCCGTGGACCCGCCACCGGAGCTGGCCGTGGTGGTCTCCGTCTTGGACCCATCGGCCTTGGTCTCTGTCTTCGTGGTGGACCCGTCGGGGTTCTTCACCGTGTCGGTCTTGGTCCCCGGCGTCACCGACCCGGAGGAACTGCCGGAGCTGGACTTGTGCCAGAGCGTGATGGTGCCGGTGAGGGAGTTGTAATTCTCTTTGTCATCGGGCATGAACTTCCAGGTATAGGCGGTGTTGGCTTTGACCTCGGTGAATACGTCTATTTCATTGCCTTTTTCGTCGACCCACTGGATAGTGCCTTCAGGCTGAATGGTACCAACCGCCAAATGAGCATCTTCGAGGGTCTTGCCGCTCTCCGTGATTGCCGTATAGCTGGGCGTACCAGAGGGGGTGGCCTTGGCAACCGTCACCTCAGATTCACCAGTGACTTCGATGTAGTGGGCGCTATCAGTCGGAGTGAATACCCAACCGGCTTGATGCTTGCCAGCCATCAAAACCTCGTTGGGATTTTCCCAAGTGAAGGTGCCCGCGACCTCGTTCTCTCCGTCCTTCATGGAGCCAGAGAGGGTGATGTCACTCAGCTTGTCGCCGTAGGTGAGGTTGGTTTTGCTCAGCGTGGGGGTGCCGGTGGGGACCTTCTTGTTGGCAGAGGAGACGTTGAGGGTCAGGGTGATGTCATTATAGTTTTCTGTTGTAACAACAACGGTAATCGTGCCAATTCCTTTTTCTTCTGTGGAGTTGACCGCATTGATTGGGAC
>OLNY01001253.1_pt1 | contig 20865 bp, 19 predicted proteins | sample 1671981 | NCBI WGS metagenome assembly OLNY01 (sample SAMEA3136632, study PRJEB25190) | human gut metagenome | biome: human gut; feature: human-associated habitat; material: faeces | place: Austria | collected 2013
TTCGGCGGGCACATACAGGGCGCGGATGCCGTTTTCGGCGGCGGCCAGCGCCATGGGCAGCACGCCGGATACCGGGCGCAGGGTACCGTCCAGCGCCAGCTCACCCAGAAAGGCGGCGTCCTCCGGCACATCCTCCAGCTGGCCGCTGGCCGTGAGCACGGCCAGCAGCAGGGGCAAATCGTACACCGGGCCGGTCTTGCGCACATCGGCGGGGGCCAGGTTGACCGTGATGCGCCGGTCCGGGAACTTGAAGCCCAGGTTCTTGATGGCGGCACGCACGCGGTCCGCACTTTCCCGCACGGCGGAATCCGGCAGGCCTACGATGGAAAAGGCGGGCAGCCCGCCCGAAACGTCGGCCTCCACGGCCACGGCAAAGCCGCGCAGGCCGTTCAGGCCAAAGCTCTTTGTTACCGAATACATGGGTGCACCTCGCTTGCATTTTCTGCGCGAAAACGGTCGAAAATTGGGTGGAAAAATTTGGGAGGAACCGTCAGCCTTCGACAGCATCTCCCGGTCGATTTCATTATAGTAAAGGGCAGGAAAGATGTCAATGCAGCGGAAAGGAGAGCGACAAACGATGACAGGCAAGGAATACTGCCGGTACATCCGTACTTATTCAGAGCTGGAGGGGCTGCAGCGGGCCCACACGGTGGTGTACTGTGCCCAGACCGTGCCCGGGGGCGTGCTGGCCCAGCTGCGGTGGGAGCAGGCGGGCCGGGTACAGTGCAGTACGGTGCTGGCTCCGCAGGGCAGTTTTGCCCGGATGATGCAGATCATGCGCTATCTGTGCGAGAACAGCATCGGCCCGGAACAGTGGCTGGAGGTGCTGGAGGACGTGCACCAACCCTACCGGCTGCTGCCGGAAGCACAGCAGCCCGCCGACATCCACCCGGAGAGCGGCTGTTTTTGTGGCATTTGCTGATTTTGTACCGGTAAGATTGTGGCAAAATATGCAATTGACATGATGGACACAAGCGTTTATAGTATAATTAGGTTTGAATAAACTGTCTCCTTTTTTGGAAAAAAATAACAAAGGTAAGGTGTGCAACATGTATCTGGATGAATATAAGCGCTGGCTGGCAGCGGAGCTGGACGATGCGGATCTGAAGCCCGAACTGGCAAAGATCGAGGGCAACGACGACGAGATCAAGGATCGCTTTGCTGTGGCTTTGAAGTTCGGCACCGCAGGCCTGCGCGGCGTCCTGGGCGCGGGTACCAACCGCATGAACATCTACGTTGTGCGGCAGGCTACCCAGGGCCTGGCCAACTGGGTCAAGACCCAGGGCGGCAGCCAGACCGTCGCCATCAGCTACGACAGCCGCCTCAAGAGCGACGTCTTTGCCAAGACGGCTGCCGGTGTTCTGGCAGCCAATGGCATCAAGGTGCGCATCTATGATGCCCTGATGCCGGTGCCGGCCCTGAGCTTTGCTACCCGCTACTATCAGTGCAATGCAGGCATCATGGTCACCGCCTCCCACAACCCGGCCAAGTACAACGGCTACAAGGCCTACGGCCCGGACGGCTGCCAGATGACCGATGACGCCGCCGCCATCGTGTACGACGAGATCCAGAAGACCGATGTGCTCACCGGTGCCAAGTACATCTCCTTTGCCGAGGGCGTGGAAAACGGCCTGATCCGTTTTGTGGGCGATGACTGCAAGAAGGCCCTGTACGACGCCATCGAGGCCCGTCAGGTGCGCCCCGGCCTGTGCAAGACCGCCGGCCTGAAGCTGGTGTACAGCCCCCTGAACGGTTCCGGTCTGGTGCCGGTCACCCATGTGCTGAACGACATGGGCATCACCGATATCACCATCGTGCCCGAGCAGGAGTACCCCAACGGCTACTTCACCACCTGCTCCTACCCCAACCCTGAGATCTTCGACGCCCTGAAGCTGGGCCTGGATCTGGCCACCAAGACCGGTGCCGACCTGATGCTGGCCACCGACCCCGACGCCGACCGCGTGGGCATCGCCATGAAGTGCCCGGATGGCAGCTATGAGCTGGTGTCCGGCAACGAGATGGGCGCTCTGCTGCTGGATTACATCTGCGCAGGCCGCATCGAGAAGGGCACCATGCCCAAGAACCCCGTGGCCGTCAAGTCCATCGTGTCCACCCCGCTGGCCGATGCCATTGCCGCCCACTACGGCGTGGAGATGCGCAGCGTGCTGACCGGCTTCAAGTGGATCGGCGACCAGATCGCCAATCTGGAAGCTGCCGGTGAAGTGGACCGCTTCATCTTCGGCTTCGAGGAGAGCTACGGCTATCTGGCAGGCCCCTATGTCCGCGATAAGGACGCCGTCATTGGCTCCATGCTGATCTGCGAGATGGCTGCCTACTACCGCAGCATCGGTTCTTCCATCAAGCAGCGTCTGGAAGAGATCTACAAGGAGTACGGCCGCTACCTGAACAAGGTGGACAGCTTCGAGTTCCCCGGCCTGACCGGCATGGAGAAGATGGCGTCCATCATGCAGAAGCTGCGCGACAACCCGCCCACCGAGCTGGCCGGCCACAAGGTGGTCAAGGTCACCGACTACAAGAAGCCCGAGGAGACCGGCCTGCCGGCTGCCAACGTGCTGATCTACGCACTGGAGAACGGTGCGACTGTGGTGGTCCGTCCCTCCGGCACCGAGCCGAAGATCAAGACCTACTTCACCACCCTGGGCAAGGATCTGGCCGATGCCCAGGCCCAGAAGGATGCCCTGGCTGCTGCCATTGAGCCCATCCTGGCATAAACCGCACTGAAATAAGGTCCCAAAGCCCTTTTGCACCCGCCTGCCCGGCGGTGCAAAAGGGCTTTTTTGCTGGGCGGAACCGGTTGCAGTTTGCGGGCCGATACGCTATAATAAAAGATGACTTATTATAGCCAGCCGCAGCCGGAAACACCGGCGCGGCGGCAGCAGGGGCAGGTGTGCAGATTGCAAAAAACGATTTCGGCTGTGCTGGTGGCGGCAGGTTCTTCCACCCGGATGGGGTTCGACAAGCTCAGCTTTGACCTGGGCGGCGAAACGGTGCTGCACCGCAGCATCCGCGCTTTTGACCAGTGCCCGCAGATCGGCGAGATCGTGCTGGTGGCGGGCAAAAACCGTGCTTTCGTGGAGCAGCAGGCCGTCGGCTGCACCAAGCCGGTGCAGATCGTGGCCGGTGGTGCCACCCGCGCCGAGAGCGCCAAGAATGGCGTGCTGGCAGCCCACGGGGAGCTGGTGGCTGTGCACGACGCAGCCCGGCCCTTTGTGAGCCCGGCCGTCATCGCGGCGGTGCTGGAAGCCGCTGCCCGCTGCGGAGCCGCCGCCCCGGCAGTGCCGGTCAAGGACACCATCAAGCAGGCCGTGCCCGGTGACGGCAAAACGGTGCCGGAAGCCTGCCTTGTGCGCAGCACCCCGGACCGCAGTACCCTGTATGCGGTGCAGACGCCCCAGTGCTTTGACCGGACGCAGTATCTGGCCGCCCTGCAGGAGCTGGACGCCGAAAAAGCCCGGCTGGTCACCGATGACTGCAGCCTGTTCGAGCTCACTGGCCGCTCGGTGCAGCTCACCCAGGGTGACTACGCCAACCTGAAGATCACCACGCGGGAGGACCTGCCCCGCCCGGTACAGAAAGAGGAAACGAGAATGCGCATTGGACATGGTTATGATGTGCACCGCCTGGTGGAAGGCCGCAAGCTGATCCTGGGCGGCGTGGAGATCCCCTTTGAAAAGGGCCTGCTGGGCCACTCGGACGCCGATGTGCTGGCCCACGCGGTGATGGACGCCGTGCTGGGTGCGGCGGCGCTGGGGGATATCGGCCAGCATTTCCCGGACAATGACCCCGCCTATGCCGGGGCCGACAGCCTGGAGCTGGCCCGCCATGTGGCCCGCATCCTGTCGGAGCACGATTACCGGTTGGAAAACATCGACGCCACCATCCTCTGCCAGCGGCCTAAGCTGGCCCCGCACATCCCGGCCATGCGGGCCAATCTGGCGGCGGCTTTCGGCCTGCCGGTGGACGCCGTGAGCGTCAAGGCTACCACGGAAGAGCATCTGGGCTTTACCGGCGAGGGACTGGGCATTGCCGCCCACGCCGTCGCCCTGATCGAAACACGGTAACAGGAGTGTGCGTCCATGACACTGAATGCGATCATTGCCAATTTTCAGACCTTCAAGCTCGTTGACCTGCTGGATATCATCATCATTGCGTTCCTGATCTACCAGCTGCTGGGCATCGTCAACCGCACCCGCGCCGGGCAGCTGTTCAAGGGCGCGCTGCTGGTCATGGCGGTTTATCTGGTGGCCGAAACGCTGAACATGCGCACGGTCACCTGGCTGCTCAACTCGCTGCTGCAGGTGGGCCTGCTTACCCTGGTGGTGCTGTTCCAGCCGGAGATCCGCCGTGCTCTGGAGCGCATGGGCCAGACCGACCAGTGGGCCGCAAAGCTGTTCAACGTGAAAGGCCGCTACAACGACCCCAGCCTGAAAGGGGCCTGGCGCAGCGCCATCATTGCCATCTGCGACGCGGCAGAGCGCTTTTCGGAGACCAAGACCGGTGCGCTCATCGTGCTGGAACGCCACACCAACCTGTCTGAGATCGTGCGCACCGGCACCCCGGTGAACAGCGCGGTGAATCTGGAAGTGCTGGGCACCATCTTCTACGAGGGCACTCCCCTGCACGACGGTGCCGCCATCATCGAGAACGGCCGCATCAAGGCCGCAGGCTGCGTGCTGCCGCTTTCCAATAATCTGGATCTGGGCAAGGACATGGGCACCCGCCACCGCGCCTGCCTGGGCATTGCCGAAAACTCGGACGCCATCGCCATCGTGGTCAGCGAGGAGACGGGCATCATCTCCATGGCAAAAAATGGCGTGCTGATCCGTCATTTTGACCGCCAGACCCTGTACACCCGCCTGATCGACGAGATGATCCCCAAGGAGCCTGTGGTGGAAAAGAGCACGGCCGACACCTGGAAGGACCGCGCAAAGAGCCTGATGAAGTGGGTCAGCCAGAAAGGGGAGGACGAGCAGCAATGACCAATCAACCCAAGAATACCAGCGGCGCAAAGCCTGCTGTTCCCCACAAAAAGAACTTTTTGGACGACCGCCGCATCCGGCTGGCACTGTCCATTCTGGGTGCCATTGTGGCCTGGATGATCGTGACCATCATCGTGCAGCCCGGCACCACCAACACCATCTACAATGTGCCGGTGGACTATACCTACGATTCCTCCGTTTATACCTCCCGTGGACTGAGCATCGTCAGCGCCGAGGACAAGACGGTGAACCTGAAGATCTCCGGCGACGGCTACACCATCGGCAGCCTGACGGCCTCCGATTTCGTGGTCTACCCGGACTGGTCCAGCGTGCGGGACAGCGGTGAAAAGACCCTGCGCCTGCTGGTGCGGGGGGCCAACGGCATGTTCAATGGCGTTACCGTGACCATCGACGGCTCCGACAACATGGTGGACGTGGTGTTCGATGTGGTGGAGGAAAAGACCCTTCCCGTCACCGTGACCACCAATTACCTGGCCATCTCGGACGGGTATATCCTCTACAGCACCGAGGTGTCCAAGGATATGGTCACTCTGTCCGGCCCCAGCAGTGAGCTGGACAAGGTTACCACCTGCACCGCCGAGGTGACCTACTCCGGCGAACTGGACAGTTCGGTCACCCTGGCAACGCCGCTGCGGTTCTACACCTCCGGCGGCACGGAAGTGAACTTTGAGTACACCGAGCTGGAAGAAAGCAGCGTGGACGTGACCTTGCAGGTGTACAAGATGGCCACCCTGCCGGTGAACGTGAGCTTCATCAACGCGCCCCGCGACTTTGACGAGTCGGTGCTGGTGTATGAGCTCAGCCGCAAGCAGCTCAAGGTGGCCGGCCCGGCGGAAAAAATCGACGCTTTGTCCACCCTGTCCATCGGCACCATCGACCTGTCCACCTTCACGCTGAACAAGGTCTATGAGCTGCCCATTGAGCTGCCCAGCGACATCTACCTGCTGGACAACATTTCCACCATCACCCTCAGCTTTGACTGCTCCGGTCTGGAGACCAAGACCATGAACCTGCCTTCCAGTTGTGTGCAGGTGGTGAATCTGCCGTCCACCTATCAGCTCACGGTGGAGACCGAACGGCTGATGAACGTGACCCTCTGCGGCCCGAAGGCTGCATTGGAGACCCTGACCCCGGAACAGGTGGTCGTGGAGATCGACGCGGAGGACTTCTCGGTGGCCACCGGCCAGCAGAACATCGCCTGCCGCCTGTATGTGCCCTCCAACGGCAAGATCTTTGCACTGGGCAGCTATGTGCTGCAGTGCCGCATTGAAAGCAACTGATAAAAAGGAACACACTGTACTATGATTCTCGTTCGCAACATCCGTCTGCCGCTCTCCGCCGGGGAACCGCAGGCATTTGAAAAGGCCCTGCGGGAGGCACGCATCCCCCGCGCAAAGGTGCAGCATCTGGGCGTGGCAAAGCTGTCGGTGGACGCCCGCCGCGGCCAGCCCAAGCTGGTGTACACCGTGGCTGTCACCCTGAAAAACGAAGCCGAAGAACCCGCCTTCGCCGGGGCATCGGCCAACGTGTCCCTGCACAGCAGGACCGACTTCCGGGTGCAACGGGGCACACAGAAGCTGCCCCACCGCCCGGTGGTGTGCGGCCTGGGGCCTGCCGGTCTGTTTGCGGCGCTGCTGCTGGCCCGGCAGGGCTACCGGCCCATCGTGCTGGAGCGCGGCCCGGCGCTGGACGAGCGGGTGCAGGCGGTGGAACACTTTTCCGCCACCGGCGAGCTGGACCCCAACGCGAACATCCAGTTCGGTGAGGGCGGCGCAGGCACCTTCTCGGACGGCAAGCTGACCACCCGCATCGGTGACGAGCTGTGCGGCCTTGTCACGGAAGTGTTTTTGCAGCACGGTGCCCCGGCGGAGATCGCCTGGAAGCAGAAGCCCCATGTGGGCACCGACCTGCTGCGGGGGGTCATCACCTCCATCCGCAAAGAGATCGAATCCCTGGGCGGTGAGGTGCATTTCAACACGGCCCTCACCGGTCTGGAACAGAAAAACGGACACATTACCGGAATTTTCACAACGGATGGTTCCTTTGCCTGCGAAGCACTGGTGTTTGCGGTGGGCCACTCGGCCCGCGATACCTTTGCCATGCTCATGGACAGCGGCCTTGTGCTGGAGTGCAAGCCCTTCAGCGTGGGCTTCCGCGCAGAGCATCTGCAGAGCGAGATCGAAAAGAGCCTGTATCACGAGGCGGCAGGCCACCCGGCCCTGCCCCGCGGCGAATACCAGCTGTCCCAGCATGTGGGGGAGCGGTGCGTGTATACCTTCTGCATGTGCCCCGGCGGGCAGGTGGTGGCCTCGGCCAGTGAGGAAGGCCGTGTGGTGACCAACGGCATGAGCTACCATGCCCGCAGCGGCAAAAATGCAAACGCCGCCGTGGTGGTGAGCGTGAACGGCACCGACTTTGCAAACGACCCCCGGCAGGCCATCGCGTTCCAGCGGGAGCTGGAAGCAAAGGCCTACGCGGCAGGCCATGCGGCCGGGCCTTACGCCGCCCCGGCCGAGAACATCCGGAGCTTTCTGGAAGGGCAGGGGCAGCTGCACATCGGCAGCGTGGAACCGACCTACGACCGCGGCGTGACCGCAGCCGACCTGGGCAGCCTGCTGCCTGCAGAGCTGGCCGACACCCTGCGGGCCGGTCTGCGTGCCTATGAGCACAAGATCGCGGGCTACACCGCACCGGATGCCATCCTCACCGGCCTGGAGACCCGCACCAGCAGCCCGGTGCGGCTGAAGCGGGAAGAGAACTTCGAGTGCACCCAGCTGGCAGGGCTTTACCCCTGCGGCGAGGGTGCGGGATATGCGGGCGGCATTATGAGCGCCGCCGTGGATGGCCTGCGGGTGGCCCGCGCCATCATCAGCCGGTATGCACCGGCAGAAGGGTGAGAAGATTTTGATGAACGATCGTGAAAACGACAACCGGATCAAGGACGAGGGCCGTCAGGTGCAGCAGGAGCTGGAGGACCAGCTGCGCGCCTTTGGCGACACCATGACCGACGCCTTTGCCCATGGCTTTGAGGGCCGGGGCATGGACATCGGCGACCGCGCCTACGATGTGGGCAGGGCGGCCGTCCATGCGGCCAACTATGGCATCGGGGAGGCGGGCAGGGCCTTCCGCAAGTCGTGGGGCGAGGCACGGCAGAACTGGGCAAAGCAGACCTTCAACGAGGGCTATGCGGAGGCCGACACCAGCGGGATGCCCGGCTGGTTCCGACAGATTTTTGCAAAACCGGAGCCGACCCCGGTGGAAAGTATCCGTATCAGCGCAAAAAAACGCTATAGCGCGGGCTGCACTCTGCTGGCCGTGGGCATCACCTTTGCGGTGATCTTCGGGCTGGGGACGCTGGGCTGCCTCATCGGGCTGGGCACTATTTCGCCGGCTGCTTTGGGTGACGTTGTGGTGTCGGCTACTGAGGGCGGCGGCATCCTGATGACGGGCACGGACTACGTTATGAACACCGCCTACAACGTGCTGGGCATCGTCAGCAGCGTGCTGGGCCTTGCCACGGCGGGCTTTGGCTGGATGACGGCCTGTGGTGCAGCCCGGATGAAGGCGGGCAGACAGATGGGCCAGTTTGCCGACTACGCCGACAGCGTGGACTACCATAAGGGCCTGCCTGTTTCGATGCTGGCCGATCTGACCCACCAGAAAAAGGCAAAAGCTCTGAAAAAACTGCGCAGATACATCCAAAAGGACTGGCTTGCCGCCTGGCTGGATGAAAAAACAGAAAAACTCTACCTGACCGCAGAGGATTACCGTGCCGCCAAGGAGGCAGCAGCGGCCCCGGCTCCCCAGCCGAAACCGGAGCAGCCGGAGGCGGAGGCTGTGCCCCTGAACCTGGACACTGCCCGACGCTTTGTCCAGGTGCTGGAAAAAGAGCAGCAGTTGATGCAGGACCCCCAGGCCCGGGAGGAACTGGAACAGATGCAAAAGACCGCCGCCGCCATCTGCGACTGGCTGGAAGCGCACCCGGAAAGCCTGCCCAAGGCTCGCCGTTTTGCGGAATACTATATCCCCACCACCCTCAAGCTGCTGCACACCTACAACGACGTGCAGGGCCAGCAGGGAGCCAACGCCGAGAGCATCCGGCGGGACATTGCAGGCATCCTGCACACGCTGAACCAGGCCTTTGACAACCTCTACGACAATCTGCTGTCGGACGTGGCCATGGATGTTTCCAGCGAGATCGCAGCCCTGGAGGGGATGCTGGCCAACGACGGCCTGACCGGGAGGGATTTCCAATGACCTACCGTGCCTGGGACCTGAAAACGCTGGACCGCGCTGCCGTCCGGGAGCTGACCCATGCCATCGCGGAGCAGCGTACCGAAGAACTGGAATACAGCGCCATGGACGAGGAGCCCTGGAGCGAACAGAAATATGCCGCCACGCTGGCAGCACAGCAGAAGGAGACGGCCTTGCTGGCCGGCATCTTGGCGGCCCGCGGCATCACCGACCCGGCCGACGCGCTCACCCTGCTGGCCGGGGAAGAGGAGCTGAGCGACCCCGCCCTGCTCACCGATATGGAAAAAGCCTGCCAGCGCATCTGGCAGGCCATCGACAATGGCGAGACCATCGTGGTGTTCGGCGACTACGACGTGGACGGCGTGACTGCCACGGCATTGCTGTATCAGCACCTCAAGGGCATGGGTGCCGCCGTCAAGTGCATGCTGCCCAGCCGCGATGGCGATGGCTACGGCCTGTCGCGCAACGCCATCCAGTCCATCCACGACAAGGGCTATCGGCTCATCGTGACGGTGGACAACGGCATCTCCGCTGTAGCCGAGGCCGACTTTGCCGCAGAGCTGGGCATCGACCTTATCATCACCGACCACCATCTGCCGCCCGAGACCCTGCCCAAGGCAGTGGCCGTGGTGGACCCCCGCCGGGAGGACGATGCCAGCCCCTTCAAAGGGCTGTGCGGCGCAGGCGTGGCCTTTAAGCTGTGCGCCGCGCTGGACGACTGCACCCCGGAGGAAATGCTGGATTACTGCGGCGACCTGGCCGCTGTGGGCACCGTGGCGGACGTGATGCCCCTGACCGGAGAGAACCGCACCCTGGTCAAGGCCGGCCTGCGGCAGCTGCAGCAGACCGACCGCCCCGGCATGGAAGCCTTGCTGGAAGAAGTGGGCCTTGCCGGAAAACCCGTCACAGCGGAGAATATCAGCTACGCCATTGCGCCCCGCATCAACGCGGCCGGCCGCATGGACAGTGCGGTGACGGCCCTGCAGCTGGTGCTGTGTGAGGACCCGGACCGCGCCGAGGAGCTGGCCCATAAACTCAACGAGATCAACGCGAAACGGCAGGAGACTGAACTGCAGATCTTCAAGGCTGCTGAGGAATTGCTGGAGCAGCAGCCGGAGCGGCTGGAGGATCGGGTGATCCTGCTGTGGGGCCGGGACTGGCACCCCGGCGTCATCGGCATCGTGGCGTCCCGGCTGGTGGAGCGCACCGGCCGCCCGGTCATCGTGGTCACGGTGGACGAGCACGGCGAGTGCAAGGGCAGCGGCCGCAGCGTGCAGGGTTTCAACCTGCACGCCTGCATCGGGGCCTGCGCCGACCTGCTCATCCGCTACGGCGGCCACGCCATGGCGGCGGGCCTCTCGGTGCGGGAAGAAAATCTGGAAGCCCTGCGCCGCCGCCTGAACGAGTGGGCGGCAAGGGAGTGCCCCGTGCTGCAGATCCCGCCGCTGACCTGCGATCTGTCCATCCATCTGGACCGGGTCACGGTGGACGCCGTGCGCCGTCTGGATCAGCTGGCCCCCTTCGGGGCTGAGAACCCCACCCCGGTGTTCCTGCTGCAGAATGCCGTGCTGGACGGGGTATACCCGGTGTCGGACGGCAAACACAGCCGCCTGCGTCTGCGGCAGGGCAATGCCAGCCTGTACGCCGTGTGGTTCGGCATGCGGCCGGAGCAGCTGCCCTATGCCACGGGCGACGTGGTAGACACTGCCCTGAATCTTTCGGTCTACGATGCGCCCCGTGGCGCGCAGCTTTCAGGCCGCATCATCGACCTGCACCCGGCGGGCCTTGGCAGTGCCATGCCGCAGCAGGCAGCGCTGGTGCAGGCACTGCGCCGCGGCACCCCGCTGACAACCGAACAGAAAAATCTCATCACCCCGGCTCGCAGCGATATCATCGCGGTATACCGGGAGCTGCAGTCCCGCCGCTGGCACGCGGAGGATCTGCAGCCCCTGTGCGCGAAGCTGGGAGAAGAAAATACCGGCAAAACGCTGGTGGCGGTCACGGCACTGGAACAGGTGGGGCTGATCGCTGCTGCAGAAAAGGGCGGAGCCAAAGTGTGGGAGCTGGTGCCCACGGCCGGCAAGAAAAACCTTGCCGACGCCCCGATCCTGAAATGTTTGGAGGGAATGTAAATGCCTGAGGGAAAGAAACTGCCTGCCCCCGCCCCGGTGCGGGAGGAGGACTCGTATTCGGCCAAGACCCACCTGCACCAGCCGGTGCAGGAGACGGCCACCGTGGCTGCCACGGCGCAGCCGGCAGATGCCCCGGAAGGTGCTCTGCCCTCCGAGGTGCGCCCGGAGATCGTCACCTGGGAGAAACTCTGTGAGGCCATCAAGGCCAGCGGCAGGGCCTACGATATGGACATGATCGAAAAGGCCTATAACCTTGCCAATGACGCCCACAAGGGCGTGTGCCGCCGCAGCGGCGAACCCTATATCTGCCACCCGCTGGCCGTGGCCCGTCTGGTGCTGGATCTGGGCATGGACTCCGAGAGCATCGCCGCCGCCCTGCTGCACGATGTGGTGGAGGACACCCCCACCACCCTGGACGACCTGACCGCACAGTTCGGCTCCGAGGTGGCCCAGATGGTGGACGGCGTCACCAAGCTGACCAAGATCCAGTTCTCCAACATCGAGGAGCTGCAGGCCGAGAACCTGCGTAAAATGCTGCTGGCCATGAGCCGCGACGTGCGCGTGATGATCATCAAGCTGTGCGACCGGCTGCACAATATGCGCACCGGTGACGCCTGGCCGGAGCAGAAGCGCCGCGACAAGGCCCGGGAGACCATGGAGGTGTATGCCCCCATCGCCAACCGGCTGGGCATCCTGAACGTGAAGGAAGAGCTGGAGGACCGCAGCCTGCATTACCTCGACCCCGTGGGCTACGAGGACATCAGCAAGATGCTGAGCGAGCGGGCCGGGGAGGAGTTTCTGGCCAAGGTGTCCGGCGTCATCGAGCGCCGCCTGATCGAGAGCGGCATCGAGGGTGCCACCATCAAGCGCCGGGTCAAGAGCATCTACGGCATCTACCGCAAGACCATCATGCAGAACAAGTCCTTTGATGAGATCTACGATATTTATGCCGTTCGTGTGATTCTGGACAGTCTGGCCGAGTGCTACAGCACCCTGGGCCTCATCCACGATATGTACCACCCGCTGCCCAACCGCTTCAAGGACTATATCTCCACCCCCAAGCCCAACGGCTACCAGAGCCTGCACACCACGGTCATCGGCCACGAGGGCATCCCCTTTGAGGTGCAGATCCGCACCCGTGCCATGGACGAGCAGGCGGAGTACGGCGTTGCCGCACACTGGAAGTACAAGGAGGGCCTGGGCGGCCACGACAAGCTGGACGAGCGTCTGGCCTGGGTGAGCCAGCTGCTGGAAAACCAGCGCGTCAGCGAGGATTCCGGCAACCTGCTGCATGACCTCAAGAGCGACCTGCTGCCGGAGGAAGTGTTTGCCTTCACCCCCAAGGGCGATGTGATCAACCTGCCCACCGGTGCCACCTGCATCGACTTTGCCTACGCCATCCATTCGGCGGTGGGCAACCGCATGGTGGGCTGCAAGGTGAACAACCGCATGGTGCCCATCGACCACATCGTGTCCACCGGCGAGATCATCGAGGTCATCCTCGGCCCGGCGGACAAGGGCCCCAGCCGCGACTGGCTCAAGATCGTGCGCACCAGCGAGGCCAAGAGCAAGATCCGCAACTGGTTCAAAAAGATGCGCCGGGAGGAGAACATCCAGCAGGGCCGCGATGCGCTGGCCCGTGAACTGCGGCGCGAGATGATCATCATTCCGGACGACCAGCTGGACGAGTTCATCAACAGCTGCTGCCGCCGCCTGCGCCAGAACAACGCCGAGGAGCTGTATGCCGCCATCGGGTATGGCGGCATGACCATTGCCAACTGCCTGCCCAAACTCAAGGAGGAGTGGACCAAGCTGAAGGCCACAGAGGAGCGGTCTGAGGAGGACCTGCCCAAGGTGGACCTGAGCAAGGTGCACGCCACCGACGGTGTGGTGGTGGAGGGCTTTGACAACACCCCCATCAAGTTTGCCAAGTGCTGCAGCCCCCTGCCCGGGGACCCCATCGTGGGCTTCATCACCCGCGGCTTTGGCGTGTCCATCCACAAGCAGAGCTGTGCCAACGCCATTTCCAGCATGAAGGACCCCACCAACGCGCCCCGCTGGGTCAAAGCCTACTGGGCCGACAGCGTCAAGGACAGCTACAAGGCCGGCCTTGAAATTATCGCCCTGAACCGCAACGAGCTGCTGCAGGATGTGCTGGCCGCCCTGGCGGACATCCGGGTGCCCATCTACGCCCTGAACGCCCGTCAGGTGGAAAACAACTGCGCCGTGGTCAGCCTGACCATCGGCATCAATAATACCGAGCACCTCAACCGCGTGGTGGCGCGGCTTTCCAAGGTAAAGGATGTGCTCAAGGTGACAAGGAGTTAACGCGATGCGAGCAGTCATTCAGGCCGTTTCGTCGGCCAGTGTACGGGTAAACGGCGGCGAGCCCCGGGCCATCGGGCCGGGGCTGATGATCCTGCTGGGGGTGAAGGACACCGACAGTCTGGATATCGTGCCCAAACTGGCGGATAAGTGCGCGGGCCTGCGCATTTTCCCGGACGCGGAGGGCAAACTGAACCTCAGCGCGCGGGACCTTGGGTATTCGGCGCTGGTGGTGAGCCAGTTCACCCTCTACGGCGACACGAAAAAAGGCTACCGCCCCAGCTTTATCAAGGCCGCAAAACCGCCCCTCTCGGTGGACGCCTACGAGCTGTTTTTGGCCGAGATGAACAAACAGGGCCTCAAAGACGTGCAGCACGGCGAGTTCGGGGCCGACATGCAGGTGTCGCTGGTGAACGAGGGCCCCTGTACCATCATCATTGACACCGACGAGTGGAAAAAGAAGGAGTGATCCCATGCAGGCATTTCACATCCCGGCACCCCCGCCGTACTACACCAATACCTTTTTGCTGATCTCGGACGCCGGCCATGCGGTCATCATTGACCCGGCGGCGGACGTGCAGAACTACGAGCAGATTTTGCAGGAGCACAACGCCGTGCTCACCACTCTGCTGTGCACCCACGGCCACTTTGACCATGTGGGCAGCGCCGAGGCCCTGCGCCGGAAGTACCACGCCGTGCTCTACTGCGAAGCGGACGATCTGGCCGGGGATAAGATGTACCCGCTTTCCGAGGCCGACCACGGCTATGCGGAAGGCCAGACCGTGACAGTGGATGAGCTGCAGTTTACGGCATGGCATACGCCGGGCCACACCCCCGGCAGCGTGGTGCTGCTGTGCGGAGAGTATCTTTTCTGCGGTGACACCCTGTTTGCGGGCAGCATCGGCCGCACCGACCTGGAGGGCGGCAGCAGCGACGCCATGAACGCGAGCCTGCGCAAGCTGGCAAAGCTGCCCATCCCGCGGGAGACCCAGGTGCTGCCCGGCCACGGCGAGTTTTCCACCTTCGGGGAGGAACTGGACAACAATTACTTCATCCGCAGCGCGCTGCGCGGCAATGCTGATTTTTAACGAAAACGAGAGAACGACATGAAGATTTATATCACGGGCCTGCCCTCCGGGTACGAGGTGGAACATCTGGTCCGCCTGTTCTACCCTATGGCACCCCTTACCCTGACCCCGCCCGAAGCGGGCGAGGACTGCGTGTGGGCCGAGAAAAAGCCGGACGGCCTGTGGGCCATGGTGCGGCAGGGCGGCAAATGTGCCGAGCGCTCTGCACCGCTGCCCGCTCCGGCGGAGGCCGGCGGCGAGACGCCGGAGTTCAGTCTGGCCAGCCTGACCTATGACCTGCTGCGGCAGTGGACCGGTATCCGCCCGCCCTGGGGCAAGATGACCGGCGTGCGCCCGGTGCGCCTCATCCATGATAAGCGTGCCGCCGGATGGAGCGAAACGGACATCGACCACTTCTTCCTGGAGCGCTTCGACTGCTCGGAGCAGAAATACCAGATGGCCAAGGCCATCGCCGACCTGCAGGAGCCGATTTTGAAGGTGGGCAGTGCGCCCAAGACCTACAGCCTGTACATCGGCATCCCGTTCTGCCCGTCCCGGTGCAGCTACTGCAGCTTCGTGAGCTGCAACCTCGACCGTGACCGCAAGATGGTGCAGCCCTATGTGGATTGCCTGTGCAACGAGGTGGAAGAGATCCGCAGGCAGGCCGACAAGGCCGGGCTGACCCTGTGCAGCATCTACATCGGCGGTGGCACCCCTACCAGCCTTTCGGCCGACCAGCTGCGGCAGCTCATGGGCACCGTGCGGCAGAATTTTGACCTGTCCAAAGTCGTAGAATATACGGTGGAAGCAGGCCGCCCGGACTGCACCGACGCCGAAAAGCTGGCTGTCATCAAGGAGTACGGGGCCACCCGTATCTCCATCAACCCCCAGACCTTCTCGGACGAGGTACTGGCCGGCATCGGCCGCAAGCACTCGGCCCAGGATATCCTAGACTGCTACGCCGAGGCCCGCAAGGCAGGCCACGATGACATCAACATGGACCTCATCGCCGGTCTGCCCGGCGACACGGTGGAGAGCTTTGAGCACAGTCTGCGGCAGGCCATTGCCCTCGACCCGGAGAACATCACCGTGCACACCCTGACCCTCAAGCGGGCCTCCCGGATCGTCATCGAGGACCAGCGGGAAAACGACTACGCCGACGTGGCCGCCATGCTGGAAAAGTGTCACCTGCTGGCCGAGGCGGGCTACCGGCCCTATTACCTCTACCGCCAGAAGAACACCCTGCAGAACCTGGAAAACGTGGGCTGGTGCAAACCGGGCCACGAGGGATATTACAACATCTACATCATGGAGGAAGTTCAGACCATCCTTTCCGCCGGTGCGGGCGGCAGCACCAAGCTGGTGGCCGACGGCGGCAAACGGATGCAGCGCATCTTCAATTTCAAGTATCCGAACGAGTATATCCAGCGCTTTGCGGAGGTACTGGAACGGAAAAAAGGAGTGGCTGATTTTTATGATCACGATCTGGGTCCCGAAGCGTCTGGTTGAGATCGACCTTTACAATGTGGCGGCCTGCAGCCCGCAGCAGCTGGCACAGCTGAGCGAGCACAGCTATGCCCAGCGAGTGAATTATGCCGCCGAGAAGATCCGCATGTCCGGCGCAAAGATCGTCATGCTCACCGGCCCGTCGGCCAGCGGCAAGACCACCAGCGCCCACTGCATCGCCCGCGCTCTGCAGCAGCAGGGCACCCCGGCGCAGGTCATTAGTCTGGACAATTTCTTCAAGGGGGCGGAGTTCTACCCCCGCCTGCCGGACGGCACGCTGGACTATGAGAACCCCGATACGCTGGACCTGCCGCTCATCAAGCAGTGCCTGCGGGAGCTGAGCGAGACCGGCAAGACCACCCTGCCCGTCTACGACTTCTCGGCCGAGAAGCGCTCGGATAAAGCAGAACCCATCGACCTGCAGGGCGGTGTGTGCCTGGTGGAGGGCATCCATGCCCTGAACCCGGAGCTCACCGGCCTTGTCAAGGGGGATGACATCTACCGCATCTATGCCGGCCTGCGGGAGGAATACTGCATCGACGGCCGCCGGGTGATCAACACCCAGGATATCCGTCTGTGCCGCCGCACCCTGCGGGATGCCGCCACCCGCGGCCGCAGCCCGGCCAAGACCCTGACCATGTGGGACCATGTACTGGACGGCGAGACCCGGTATATCAAGGGCTTCAAGACCACGGCAGACTTTCTGCTGGACACCTCTTTTACCTACGAGCTGGGCCTGATCTCCAACCTGCTGGGCGTGGTGCGCCGCCAGTTCACGCTGGAAGGCCACAATGCCGAGTTGTGGGACGAGACGGCCCGCCGCTTTGAGCATGTGGCGCCGCTGAGCCTGGACCTGCTGCCGCCCGACAGCATGCTGCGGGAGTTCTATGGCGGCAAGGTCTGACCGACCCTAAGATATGGGGAAAATGCGAAAAATTTGTTTCCAAACCTGCACCAAACTGTAAAAAATGCGGGACATGCGTTGCAATTGTACAGGCGGCGCGCTATAATGAGCATGACCCCACAACCCGTGGTCCGGCGCAGGCCGGGCCGTGTATGGAGGAAGAGAGAGGTGTCTTTTATGGATTTCGATTTCAATAAGATCAAGGAAATGGGCTTGGAATACGCAGAAAAAGGCAAGAACGCCGCCAAAGACCTGGCCGAGAAGGGCAAGACCCAGGCACTGATCGTCAATGAGCAGGGCAAGCTGCTCAAGGCACAGCGTCAGCTGGGCGCACTGGTGTACAGTCTGGCCAAGGGCAAGGAAGAAAACCAGCCGCTGGTGGATAAATACATCGAGATGATCGACAGCATCGAGGGCGAGATCGCCCGCCTGAAAGCCTCTCTGACCCCGGTGGAAACCGCTGAGGTGGAATTTACCGAAGCCGAAGAGCCGGCTGCTGAAGAAGCTCCCGCTGCCGAGGCAGCGCCTGCCGAAGAGCCCCGCAAGACCTGCCCGCAGTGCGGTGCACCCGTCTCGGACGATGCACTGTTCTGCAATAAGTGCGGCGCACAGCTGTAACGTAAACAGCGCCCCAGCAAAAACCGGAAAACGGGCGGTGTCCCCTTTGGCAGGATACCGCCCTGTTTTTGCGAAAAAAGAGAAATCTCCGTAAAAATACCGGGAAATGCCCTTATACCCTTGCAAAACCGCAGAGGATGCGGTACAATTTGTAGTATCTTTTGGAAGGGAGGGCCTGCCATGCTGGACTGGGTACCGAGCGCACCCTATACCGCGGAACAGCTGCTGGAAGTGCTGCGCATCCTGCGCGACCCGGAAAACGGCTGCCCCTGGGATAAAGTGCAGACCCATGCTTCCATCCGGAAAAATTTTCTGGAGGAGACCTGTGAGGTGCTGGAGGCCATCGACGCCGACGACCCGGCCATGCTCCGGGAGGAGCTGGGCGACGTGCTGATGCAGGTGGCGTTCCATGCCGTCATCGAAGAAGAGCGCGGGCGCTTTACCTTTGAGGATGTGTGTCGCGAGGTGTGCGAGAAGCTGGTGTTCCGGCATCCGAACATCTTTGCCTCTTCGGCGGCGCAGAATGCCGGTATAAACGGCTGGGATGCGCTCAAGAATAAGGAAAAGGGCCGCACCACCCTGGCCGACGAGCTGAACACGGTGCCGACCACCCTGCCGGCCCTCATGCGTGCCCAGAAGCTGCAGAAGCGTGCGGTGCGCTGCGGTGTGCCGGAGCCGGAAGGAACGCAGGCACAGCAGGCTCTGCAGCAGGCTATGGACGGCTGGAACGCTACGCAGAACGCCGACGCAGCGGGGGAGCTGCTGTTTGCAGCGGCCAATGCCATGCGGCTGGCCGGTGTGGACGCCGAAGAGGCGCTGACCTTTGCGTCCAGGCGGTTCTGCGATGCATGTCTGCGGCAGGAACAACGCGGTATTCAGGCGGATGCGCCTGCCCCGATAGAAGAAACGAAGTAACACAAAAATAGGATTTTTGGAGGGTTTATCGTATGACCAAGACCGATCTGATTGCACAGGTGGCAGCAAACACCGAAATGAGCAAGAAGGACGCTGAGCGTGCTGTCAGCGCAATGTTTGAGGCACTGGGCAAGGCCATGGCAGAGGGCGAAAAGATCACCATCTCCGGCTTTGGCACCTTTGAGGTGCGTGAGCGCGCCGAGCGTCAGGGCATCAACCCCCGCACCCGTGAGCCCATCACCATCGCTGCTTCCCGCAGCATCGTGTTCAAGCCCGGCAAGTCCCTGAAGGACACCCTGTAAGCTGATTTTTGCTTTGCCGCCGCTGCCTCACAGGAGGCGCGGCGGCGTTTTTTGTACAAAAGGAGGAACCACGCACATGCGTCTGGACAAATACCTGAAAGTTTCGCGCCTGATCAAGCGCCGCACCGTAGCCAACGAAGTGGCGGATGCAGGCCGTATCCTCATCAACGGCAAGGTGGCCAAGGCCAGCCAGGCTGTCAACGCCGGGGACATCATCGAGGTCACCTTCGGCAACCGGCCCATCAAGGTGCGGGTGCTCTCGGACGTGGAGCCCCGCACCAAGGACGTGGCCCGCGAGATGTACGAGATCATCGAGCAGCCCGCCGTGCTGGCCGTCGAGCCGCCCAAGGAATAAAACCGGCCTTGCCCCGCATAGGATGTTCCCAGAGGAAGGGAGCTTTGCCTTATGCCGAAACCGGAAGAAAGACCCGCAGCCCGGCCCCATGACCTGATTTTGGAAAGCCGCACCACCCTTACCGTGACCGGGGTGCAGAAGGTACTGCATTGCAGCCCCGAGAGCGCTGCGCTGGAAACGGGCAAGGGCACGCTGCATCTGGCCGGGGCGCAGCTCAGTGTCGTTTCACTGGATCTGGAAGCCGGGGAAGCAAAGCTCACCGGCCGGTTCGATGCGCTGGAATATACCCGCACTGCGCCCGCCGGAGGCTTCTGGCACCGGCTTCTGCGCTGATGCTGCCGGTGCTGCAGCCCGCCCAGCTGGGGCGGGAGCTGGCCGCCTGCACCATACTGGGTGCAGCCGTGGGTGTGGTACGGGCGTTTTTCCCGGTGCGGGGGCGGGGTGCCTTTGTGCCGGATGCCCTGCTCACCGGGGCGGTGCTGTTCGGCGTGCAGAGCTATGCTGCCGCCCTCAGCAGTGCCGGGGTGCTGCGCTGGTACATGGTGCTGGCGGCCTTTGCCGCAGCCCTTTGCACGGCAGCCGTGCTGGGCATTCCGGTGCGGTGGTCCGGGCAGTGTCTGGCGTGGGTGCTGGGTGTTCCGGTGCGCCTTGCCCGGCAATGGGTGCTGCGGCCGCTGGCGCAGCAGCACGCGGCGCGCCGCGCAGCACGCAAAGAACGCCGGAACGCAAAAAGAACCGCAAAAAATCCGAAAAAGAACTTGCCAAACCAGCGCCGTGTGTTGTATAATTCAAACGTATCAAAGTAAGAGAAGGGACGCAGTGTGTCTGCTGCGCAGATGGGGGCGTGTGCAATGGCAAATCAGAGCCGCAAAAAGAGCGGAAAGCGTGCGTTTGGCAAAACGCTGATCCGGTTGTTTTTTGTACTGATGCTGCTCAGCATGCTGGCAGCCTACATTTCCAATCAGGTCACCATCAGCTCCAAGCGTGCGGAGCTGGAAACGCTGAACGAGCAGATCGCCCAGCAGCAGACGGAAAACCAGGAGATGCAGCGCATCCTCAGCGGCGACGCGGACCAGATCACCGAGTGGGTCGCACGCGACTCTTACAACTATGCCGCGCCCAACGAGCGCATTTTTGTGGACGTGACGGGCAAATGAGCCGGGCGGCAGGCGCATTCTAGGAAAACAAGGAGTATTGAGTTTTGGCAATTGAGGTTGGAAACGTTTTTGAGGGCCGCGTTACCGGCGTAAAGCCGTTTGGTGCCTTCGTGGCACTGCCGGAAGGCCGGGTGGGCATGGTCCACATTTCCGAGGTATCGAACGAGTTCGTGCAGGACATTGCAGCCGTGCTGCATGACGGCGACACCGTAAAGGTGCAGGTCATCAATGTGGCACCGGACGGCAAGATCGCGCTGTCCATCAAGCGGCTGCTGCCGCCGGCACCCCGCGCTCCGCGTGAAGGCCGCG
>OLNY01001277.1_pt1 | contig 20542 bp, 20 predicted proteins | sample 1671981 | NCBI WGS metagenome assembly OLNY01 (sample SAMEA3136632, study PRJEB25190) | human gut metagenome | biome: human gut; feature: human-associated habitat; material: faeces | place: Austria | collected 2013
TCTTCCACGGCATGAAGTCCTACTTCTGCCAGGATGAATACGGCCAGATCGCCCCGGTCTACTCTATCTCCGCCGGGTTAGACTACCCCGGCATCGGCCCGGAGCACGCCCACCTGTATGACATCGGCCGGGCCCAGTACGTCCCCGTCACCGACGACGAGGCCGTGGAGGCCTTTGAATACCTGGCCCGCACCGAGGGCATCATTCCCGCCATCGAGTCCGCCCACGCCGTGGCCCACGCCAGAAAACTGGCCCCCACCATGGGCAAGGACCAGAGCATCGTCATCACCATTTCGGGCCGGGGGGACAAGGACTGCGCCGCCATCGCCCGCTACAAGGGGGAGGATCTGCATGAGTAAGATCAGCAAAGCATTTGAAAACGGCAAGGCATTCATCCCCTTCCTGACCTGCGGGGACCCGGACCTGGAAACGACCGCCGCCGCCGTCCGCGCCGCTGCCGCCAACGGGGCCGACCTCATCGAGCTGGGGATCCCGTTTTCTGACCCCACCGCCGAAGGCCCCGTGATCCAGGCGGCGAATCTCCGGGCGCTGACCGCCGGGACCACCACGGATAAGGTCTTTGACCTGGTCCGGGACCTGCGGAAGGACGTGACCATCCCGCTGATCTTTATGACCTACGCCAACGTCCTTTTTTCCTACGGTGCGGAGAAATTTATTGCGACCTGTCAGGAGATCGGCATCAACGGCCTCATCCTGCCCGACCTGCCCTATGAGGAAAAGGACGAGTTTCTGCCCCTGTGCCGTCAGTATGGGGTGGATCTCATCTCCATGATCGCGCCCACCTCGGAAAACCGCATCGCGATGATCGCCAAGGAGGCGGAGGGCTTCTTGTACTTGGTCTCCAGCCTGGGCGTCACCGGCACCCGGAGCGAGATCAAGACGGACCTGGCCTCTATCGTGAAGGTCGTCCGGGAAAACACAGACCTGCCCTGCGCCATCGGCTTCGGCATCTCCACCCCGGAGCAGGCCCGCGCCATGGCGACCCTCTCCGACGGGGCCATCGTCGGCTCGGCCATCGTGAAGCTCGTGGCCCAGTATGGCAAGGATGCCCCGGCGGAAGTGGGAAAGTACGTGAAGACCATGAAGGACGCGCTGCGCTGAGCATTCAGTAAGCCAAAAACAACTGCCCGCGCCGGAAACAAAGATTTCCGGCGTGGGTTTCCCTTTTCCGGGAAAAAGGGAGAAAATATCACCCGGAAGGAAGTTTTTCTTGTAATTTGGGGCAAAGAGTGGTACACTGCAACCGACAATTTAATAATGGGAGACGCTATTTTTGTTGTAACGCCGCGGTATATGCGGCGGAAGGAGAAGTTGAAATGAAAAAACGTATTTTCGCACTTTTCCTGTCGGTCCTGCTCTTGGCAACTGTACTCTGCGCCTGCGGAGACACGAAGCAAGAAGAGGCGGGCGGGGTCGGCAGCGACGGAACCAGCTCTTCCGGAGCAGTGGTCGATGGCGGTGAAATGGTCGTCGGCATTGCACAAGACCTGGGAGACAGTCTTGACCCGTATCAGATGACGGCAGCAGGAACCAGAGAGGTCTTATTTAACATCTATGAAGGCCTGGTCAAGCCCAACGCCAGCGGCGAGTATGTGCCCGCTGTGGCTTCCGACAGCACCGTGTCGGAGGATGGTCTGACCTATACCTTCCCCCTGCGGGAGGGCGTGCTGTTCCACAACGGCGCAGCCGTCACCACCGATGATGTGATCTATTCCTTCAAAACCTGCGCCGAGACCACGGTAGACACTGCCCTGGCCGAGGCGCTTTCTTCTGTGAAAGATATTACGGCGGACGGCAACACCGTGACCATCACCCTGAAGGAAGCCAACCCCGACTTCCTGTCCTATGTGGGCATGGTGTATATCGTCCCGGCGGACTACACCGACGAGGCCACCGCCCCCGTGGGCACCGGCCCCTTCAAGTTCGTCTCCCGCTCCGTGCAGGAGAACCTGATCGTGGAGAAGTTCGCCGACTACTGGGGCGAGAAGGCCCACCTGGACAAGGTCACCTTCAAGATCTATGAGGACGCCAACGCCCTTATGTCTGCCCTGAGCGCAGGCTCTGTGGACATGGCCGTGCACCTGACCATCGACCAGGTGGACACCATCGGCACCGGCACCTACAAGACCCTGGAGGGCACCATGAACCTGGTCCAGGCCCTGTACCTGAACAACGACGTGAAGCCCTTCGACAACGAGAAGGTCCGTCAGGCCATGTGCTATGCCGTGAACGTGGACGAGATCCTCGACCTGACCAGCGAGGGCCACGGCACCAAGATCGGCACCTCCATCTATCCTGCGTTCACCAAGTACTTTGACGCAAGCCTGGCCGACGCCTATCCCTACGACGTGGACAAGGCCAAGCAGCTGCTGGCTGACGCCGGGTATGCTGACGGGTTCTCCATGAGCATCACCGTGCCCTCCAACTACACCCCCCACATGAACGTGGCCCAGGTGCTGGTGGAGCAGCTGGCCAAGGTCGGCATCACCGCCACCATCAAGCCCGTGGAGTGGGAGACCTGGGTCTCCGACACCTACACCAACCGCAACTTTGAGAGCACGGTCATCGGCTTCGATGCCGCCACCCTCAGCGCGGGCGCTCTGCTCAACCGCTGGATGAGCGACAACGACAAGAACATGATCAACTACAATAACCCTGAGTACGACAAGGTCATGCAGGAGGCCAACGCATCCACCGACGACGCGAAGCAGACCGAGCTGTACAAGCAGGCCGCCGCCATGCTGTCCGAGACGGCTGCCAACGTGTACATCCAGGACCTGGCGGACTTTGTGCTCCTCAAGAACAACCTGGACGGCTACCAGTTCTATCCCCTGTATGTGATGGATCTGTCCACCGTTCACTATGTCCAGTAATTTTTAACTTGAACCAGTTTGCCTGAAACGGAAAGGAGGGCGGGAAGATGAAATATATTCTGCGAAAGCTAACCACTCTCATTATTACATTGTTCATCGTTTCTCTTCTCGCCTTCCTGGCCTTTCAGGTCATCCCCGGCTCTCCGGCCAGCACCATGCTGGGCACCAACGCCACCCCGGAAGCGGTGGCAGAGCTGGAGGCCGAGCTGGGGTTAGATGACCCGGTTTTGATTCGATATGGCCGTTGGGTCTCCGACTTCGTCCGGGGGGACTGGGGCACGTCGTACAGCTATAACATGCCCGTGAAGGACATGGTGATGGAAAAGCTGCCGGCTACGGCGGCGCTGGTCCTCATGGCCTTCGCTATCACCGTGGCAGCCTCGTTCCCGCTGGGTATCCTGGCGGCGAAGCGGGAGGGGAGCTGGCTGGATAAATTCATCACGGTGTTCAACCAGATCTGCATGTCCATCCCCCCGGTCTTTGTGGGCATCCTGCTCTGTTTCCTCTTCGGCATCACCCTGCGGGTCTTCGTGCCGGGAAACTTTGTGACCTTCCACGACAGCCCCGGAAAGTTCTTCCTGTACATGCTCTTCCCGGCTCTGGCCGTTGCCCTGTCCCGCATTGCCATGACGGTGAAGATGCTTCGCTCGTCTATCCTGGACGAGATGAACAAAGATTATATTCGCACGGCGTTCAGCCGGGGCCGCACCCGTGCTGACGCCCTGAAGCACCACGCCCTGCGCAACGCCATCATCCCCGTCATCGCCTTTCTGGCCGTGACGGCGGCGGAACTGGTCGCGGGAAGCATCGTCGTCGAGCAGGTCTTCACCGTGCCCGGCGTGGGCCGCCTGCTCCTGGCGTCGATCGGCAGCCGGGATTTCCCGGTGGCGCAGGCGGTGGTCGTGCTGCTGGCAGCTTGGGTCGTGGTCGTGAACTTTATCGCGGACGTGCTGTATCAGTATATGGACCCCAGAATCCGGATCCAATAAGCGAGCCTATCATCACACAGAGGGGAGGGAAGGAACGTGCTTCTAGCAAAAGAGCGCTGGTCCAGCCATAAAAAAACGCTTGCCCAGCCCAGAGAAGGCAAAAACCATTTTCTCATCGCCGGCGGCATCATCTCCGGCATCATGGCCGCGCTCATCTTGGTCGGCTACGTCTGGACCCCCTACGGGACGACAGAAATGGCGGGCGGCAAGAAGTTCTTGGCCCCCTGCCTGGCCCACCCCCTGGGGACCGACAACTTTGGCCGGGACCTGCTCTCCCGGATCATGGAGGGGGCGGGAAGCACCTTCCTCATTGCCCTGTGTGTGGTGCTCATCGGCGGCGTCATCGGCACCATCATCGGCTGTCTCACCGGCTATTTCGGCGGCGTGGCGGACCTGATCCTGATGCGGGTGTGCGACGCCATCACCGCGTTTCCCAGCATCCTGCTCGCCCTGGTCCTTGTGACCATCATCGGGCAGGGAAAGTATCAGATCATTCTGATCTTAGGGATTTTGTTCATCCCCTCGTTTGCCCGCGTGGTCCGGGGCGAGGTGGCCAAGGAGCGGACGCTGAATTACGTCGCCTCCGCCCGCCTCATGGGGGCCAGCCACCTGCGGATCATCTTCCGGCATATCCTGCCCAACACCGTTCAAGTCCTGCTGCCCATCGTCGCCATCGGCTTTAACAACGCCGTTCTGGCGGAGGCCAGCATGAGCTATCTGGGCGTCGGCGTTCAGCCGCCGGATGCGTCGCTGGGACGGATGCTTTCGGAAGCCCAGACCTATCTGGGCCGTGCGCCCTGGTACGCCCTGTTCGTGGGCTTGGCCATCGTTTTGATGATCCTGGGCCTGAGCTTGCTCACCGAGGGCTTGCAGCAGCGCAGACGAGCCTAACGCTTTCTCCGCGGGAGAAGGCAAAATTCGCCGCCTGAGAGGAGGGCGCTTATGTTAGACATCCAGGACCTCCATGTGCGCTTCCGCAGCGCCCCGGCGGGGAAGGAAGCCGTGAAGGGCATCTCCCTGCACATGAACGCCGGGGAGATCCTCGGCCTGGTGGGGGAGTCCGGCAGCGGCAAGACCGTCACCGCCATGGCCCTGGCGGGGCTGCTCAGCAACGCCAAGGTCGAGCTGAGCGGGCATATCTTTTTTGAGGGCTTAGACCTGCTCCGGGCCTCCCGCGAGACGGTCCGATCCATGCGTGGGAAAGACATCGCCGTGGTCTTCCAGGAGCCTATGACGTCCATGGACCCCGTCATGCGCATCGGCCCTCAGGTCGAGGAAGCCCTGCTCGTCCACACGGACTTAGGCCCCGAAGAGCGCCGGGCCAGGGCGTTGCAAGCCATGGCCGACGCCGAGCTGCCCGACCCGGAGACGGTGTACCGCAAGTACCCCCACGAGCTCTCCGGCGGGATGCTCCAGCGGGCCATGGTCGCGGCGGCCATCATCTCCGAGCCGAAGCTGCTCATCTGCGATGAGCCGACCACGGCGCTGGACGTGACCATTCAAGAGGGTATTTTGAACCTGCTGAAAAAGATCAACCGGGAGAAGGGGACCGGCATCCTGTTTATCTCCCACAACCTCCATGTGGTGCGGAAGCTCTGCACCCGCGTGGCGGTGATGTGCCAGGGTGAGCTGCTGGAAGAGGGACCGGTGGACCAAGTCTTCTACCACCCCCAGGCAGACTACACCAAGGGCCTCATCGCGGCCATTCCCACCAGACGCAAACGGGGGTGATTCGATGGAACCGAACCAGCAAGAACCCATCTTAGAGATCAAAAACCTCAACAGCTTTTACCGGCAGGGCGGCGGGGCCTTTTCCAAGGGCCGCATCATCCAGGTCCTGCGGAATGTCAACGTTACCATCGGCCGGGGCGAAGTCCTGGGCCTGGTGGGGGAGTCCGGCAGCGGCAAGTCCACCCTGGCCAAGTCCATCCTGGGCATGACCGAGTACCAGGGCCAGATCATCCACCACTCCCAGCGGCCCCAGATGGTCTTTCAGGACCCCTATTCCTCTCTGAACCCGGCCTTTACCATCCGCCGCATCGTCGAGGAGCCCCTGCGCATCTACGGCAAGCACCCCCCGGCGGAACGCCGGAAACGGGCAGAGGAGATGCTGGAAGCCGTGGGACTCGGACCGGAGTTTCACGACCGCAAGCCCGGTCAGCTCTCCGGCGGGCAGCGCCAGCGCGTCTCCATCGCCGCGGCCATGATCGTCCGCCCGAAGCTGGTCATTCTGGATGAGGCCGTGTCCGCCCTGGACGTGACCATTCAAGACCAGATCCTCGACCTGCTCATGCGCCTGCGCCGGGAGTACGACCTGAGCTACCTCTTCATCTCCCACGATCTCAACGTCATCTACCAGTGCTGTGACCGGGTCATTGTGATGCAGAAGGGCCAGATCGTCGAGGAAAACACCGTGGATGACCTGTTTGATCATCCGGAGCATCCTTATACAAAGCAGCTGTTGAAGGCGGCAGAATAACGCGTAGAAAACAAGCGCACCAGATCCAAAACGATCCTGGTGCGCTTGTTTTTTGTCCGATAAGCAGCGCGAAACCGGCTGGGAAGATCAGCCGGTTTCGCAAGGTATGAGTAATCAGCGAGAGAGAAAACGAGCCATCCTCTTCGTCTTCTCCTGCTCCCCTTGCTTGTAGTATACAGTAGCGGTGGGCGTCTGTCCAATTTGAATCCTGTATAATGAAATTCGCTCTTTGCATACCCTCCTCAACCGGTGGCAACGGAGGGCTTTCCCCTTTTTTGGGAGAGGGCCAGGCCGAGCAGGATGGCGGCGACAGCCAGAAGGGTGGTCCGGTCAGGCCGTTCCCCCAGAAGAAGCGCCGAAGCGGCCACTGTCACCACAGGCATCAGGTACAGATAGACGCTGGTGGCCACCGGGCCGATCTCTTTTGCGGCCGCGTTCCAGGTCAGATAGCACAGCGCAGTGGAGCAGACGGACACGTAGAGCAGATTCCCCCACAGGGCGAACCCACCCTGGACAAACGCCGTCAGCGGCACCTGTTCTCCCAGCAGCATCGCCAAAGGGACGCAGAGGAGGACCCCCCAGAAGAAGATCCGCCGCGTGGTCTGGATCGGCGTCAGGCCCACGGACGGAAGGTCCGCCATCTGGGCGCAGTAGCTGCCCCAGGCCAGGGTCGCCAGCAGGGCCAGTGTGTCTCCCAGAAGGGAAGGCTCCCCTCCTCCCCCGCCAAGGGAGAGGAAGAGGATCCCCCCAATACAGAGCAGAAAACCCAGGAAGAAAAAGCCGGTGGGTCTCGCCTGGCCCCGCCCCAGCCAGAGAATGAGCGCGGTGAACAGAGGGGCGGCGGCTGTGATGACGCCCGCATGAGAGGCCGAGGTGTAGAGCAGGGAGACGTTCTGCAAGCCATAGTAGAGGACCACTCCCGTTGCTCCACACATCGCCAGGGTGACCTCCTCCTTTTTCCCCAAACGCTCCAGAGGCTTTGGCTCCAGGAGGAAGAGAATCCCCCACGCCAGGGCGAAACGGATCACCACATACCAATAGGGGTCCAAATACGCCAGGATCACCTTGGAGGAGAGGAAGGTCGTTCCCCAGAAAATCACCGTGACCAGCGCCAACAGATGCCCCACCCCCGCGCCCCGCGCAAACCGAAGGGGGGCCACCATCAGGTGCTCCTCTTCTCTGTGGGGAAGAGATAGGCGCCCACAGCGGCCACCAGAGCGGCCGGGAGCACCGTCTGCTGCAACGGGAGGTTGCCGCCCCCCACAACGCTCACATAGATCATCCAAACGATGCTGCCCAGGACCAGGAAGAGGGATAGCGTTAGGGCGATGCCCCGGTTCCCGATGACCTCTCCGAAGGCCTCTTCAGGAAGGCTAGACAGCCCAATGGCGGAAGCGATGATTGCGGGAATGACCGTCATTTGCAGATCAGGACGGATAAAAACAAGAAAAAGCATCCAAGCAAGACCGCCAAAGAAAAGAATGAGGGAAACCGCAGTCCGATTTGTCTTTTTCATAATGATACCTCCTCATAATAGGGTTCAAACTGTGGAGTCGGGACGGAAGACGCCCTTCCGGACGAGCGGTCTTCCTGTCCTTTCTCGCCATCATGCTAGCACACGATCAGGGCGCTGGGAAGCAAAAGGTTCTTATTTTAGTATCTGGGCGGGGCGTCCGTTTCGGCGCGGTGCGGGGGAGCGTTTTGCTCTATAAGGAGGCGAAATATTGTTATAAATAGCTTGAATTTTACATGGCGTTCGTCTTTTTGTATAATAAGCGTGTCTCTGAGGAGTGCTCTATCCGCCGTTTTACCGAATCCCGTTGGCACCGGAAAGGAGGAGAAGCCAACCCGCATCGTCACTCCAACCACCCGTCCCACCGCAACAATTGCAGCAAGAGAAGTTCCGTTTCCCCGTGTCTCTCCAACACGGCGGCAGGGACAAATCCAGAGAAGAAAAGAAGAAAAGAGGTATCTATAATGAGTAATAATCAACCTGCAAAGAAAGGCGTTGGCGCTCTCGACTTTTTCTGTATCGGATTCGGCTCCATCGTCGGCGTAGGCTGGGCCGTTTCCATCAACGGCTGGATGGCCAATTCCGGCGGCCCCGTCCCGGCCGGTCTGGGCTACCTGCTGGTTCTTGTTATGATGGTCCCCATCTCTCTGTGCTACTGCGAGCTGGTGCCCGCCCTGCCCGTGGCAGGCGGCGGCTCCGCCTTCGCGCTGCTGGCCTTCAACGATAAGATCGGCGCCCTGTCCGGCTGGATGGCCTGGTGCGGCATGGTCGCCATCGTGCCCTGGGAAGCTCTCCAGATCACGGATATCCTCAGCTACCTGATCCCCAGCCTGAACGAGGGTCGGGTCCTCTACACCGTCCTGGGCTCCGATGTCCGCCCGATCGCCATTATCATCGGCGCGGCCTTCTCCGTCCTGCTGCTGCCTTCCAGAAGGTCCTCTGCTTTATCCTGATCTCGGCGGCGTTGCAGCGATCATCGGCGGCAGCACTGCCAACTGGCAGCCCATCTATGACGTGACCAACCCTGAGATCTATGGAGAGGGCGGCAGACAGGTCTTCCACAGATCCATGTTCGACGGTATGCTGGGCATCCTGACCTCTGCACCCTTCTTCCTGGTCGGCTTCGAGACCATCCCCCAGGGTGTGGAAGAGGCCGGCGGCGACATCAAGTCCGTGGGCAAGACCGTTATGCTCTCCATCGTGCTGGCCTGCGTGTTCTACACCTTCCTGCTCTTCGCCTTTGGCTGTGGCTGGCCCTGGCAGGACTTCGTGGGCATGAACCGTCCCGCAGCTGCCACCATGTTTACTTACCTGTTCCCCGGCACCATAGGCAAGGTCCTATTCTGGATGATCACCATCGGTGCCATTGCTGGTCTGTTCACCACCTGGAACGGCTTCTTCATGGCCTGCGCCCTGCTGCTGATGGCTATGGCCAGAGGTAAGATGATGCCTGCCGTCTTTGCCAAGCAGGACAAGAACGGCGTCCCCATGTCTGGTCTGATCCTGATTCTGATCCTCTCTCTGATCGGTCCCTTTGCGGGTGCCAACATGATCGAGAACATCACGTGTTGTTCCGGCACCGCCATCGTGGTGTCCTGGTTCCTCACCTCCTGCTCCTTTGTCAAGCTCCGCTTCAGCAGACCGGACCTGAACCGGCCCTATATGGTCCCCGCGGGCAAGTTCCTGGGCATCTTTGCCTCCCTTGCCTCCGGCGTTGTTCTGGTCCTCCTCTTCATCCCCGGCTCCCCCGCCTACATGGGCAACGTGGCCCTCGTCATGTGGCTCGTCTGGCTGGTGATCGGCATCGTGCTCTATCTGGTCGCTGCCAAGGACCGCAAGGGCATGAGCCGCGAGGATCTGCTCCACGGCGTGTTTGGCAACTTGGCGCAGAAGCTCTGAGCTTTCGTTCCTTCCGTTTGATCGTCAAAAACAGGGGGCTGTCTCTTCGTGAGACAGCCCCCTGTTAGCTTGTCGAACAGCACAACAACGCCCGGCCCTGAAACAGGACCGGGCGCTGGCGGTAGGGTGGGCGGGTGCTCTGCGGGCAAGGCTCAGGGCAGCTCGAAGGACTCCATCCACTTTTTCACCTGCCGCTGGACGACGCCGATAAAAATATTGGTGAGAAAGGAGCGCTTGTCTTTTCGCGCGGTGAGCAGGCCGATGACGCGGGAAATGGGCTGCTCCAGGGGGAGTACCTTCACATTCCGGCCCGGAATCAGCGATTTCAGGGCAAGATAGGGAAGGATGGTGACCCCGATCCCCTGCTTCACCATGGCCAGGATGATTTGGTTGTCCTTGATGTCCACGAAGTCCAGCTTGTTGTTTTCCACCAGATCCTGCTGGAGCTTATTGACGGAGCTGTTTCCATCCATGCTCTCGGTGTTCGGGAGGAAGTGTACGCCCTTGAGGTCGTCGTAGGAGATTGACGACAAATGCGCCAAGGGGCTTTCGGCGCTGACCACCAGATAGTAGAAATCCTCATAGAGGGGGATGAGTTCCATGCCCTTGGGGCAGCTTCCGACATAGAAACAGCAGTCTATGCTGTGCTGCCGGATTCCGTGCTCGCCGTCTAAATAGGTCTGGATGCCCTCCATCTTTACGAAGGTGTCTGGGTAGAGTGCGCAAAACTCCCGCAGGGTCGAGGGCAGCCACTGGGTCGCCACGCTGGAAAAGATCCCCACGCGGATTATGCCGCTCTTGCAGTCCTTGGCCAAGTCCAGGATGCGCTCGTCCATCTGCTCTGCGTCCTTTAAAAAGGGCATGAGGCGTTCCCCGGCCTCTGTGAGGGTCATACCTCGCTGGTCCCGGTGAAATATCTTGACGCCCAGTTCACTTTCCAGATTGCTGATGGTGTAGCCCAAGCTGGGCTGTGTGTACCCCAGGACCTGACTGGCCTGGGTGAGGCTTTTGCACTCGGCGGTCTTGATGATCGGACGATACTTCCCCATAACGCTCCTCTTTTCTTTTTCAATTTCTTTCTGCCCTTAATTTTATCACGGTATGGAAAGGGTTTGGAAGTCAAAACATCCAATGTTATTATTAATTTTTTCGATTTCCGTAAGGTTGCCACCCCTGACAAGGAGAAGGCAGCGGAATAAAGCCTAGAAAACAAGCGCACCAGATCGTTTTGGACCTGGTGCGCTTGCTTTTTGCGTAGGATCAGGGGAGACTAGGGGAGCGGAGGATCAAATCACTCGTTGCTCATGCCCTGCTCGTAGGACTGGATCATCTTCTTGAACGTGTGACCCGTACGACGCTTGAGATTGTGAAGAAACTTTTCTGTACGTTCCCCTGTAAAAATTTTGATTTCCAGGCGTAATGTGTGGTTGTCTTCCGGTGTTGCGAAGATTTTGTCGATGTACCGATCTACGAACTCCTTTGTGATCATACCACTGGAAGCTTCTTTTTGCGCTGTCCTTAAAGCCGAGCGGATTGTTTCCAGATGCTTTCGGAATTCCTCTTTAGAATATACTTGTTCCTCCAGTTCCCGAAGGGCTTCTTCGGCCTGTGCGATCTCTTGCGCACAGGCTTTGTTCATAGTAAGAAAGTCGTCATCGGAAAGCTGACCAGTGACGTTATACTCCAAAAGTTTGTTCTTCTTTTTTTGAGCCAGAGCAATGCGATTTTTTTGGGTTTCCAGTTGTTTTGTGAGATCTTCATCAGAGACTAAAGCGGTATAGAATTTCATATATTCATCAACAAATGTGTTCGCATCCGCTTCTGTATCTTGAAAGACCTCAAAGAGGAGAGGTTTGATCTCGGATTCGTAAACAGGGAAAGAACTACAGGAGGCTGCACCGTTGGTAATTTTTCCAGAGCAGACCCACTTGCTGTTTCGGTTTCCTTGACGATCTCTGGAATCCCGGCGATAGTAAGGCGCACCACAACAGGTGCAGTAGAGTTTACCAGTGAGCAGATTTGCATGGTTGCAAATTCCTTGACGAGCTTTAACATCTTCGCTGCGTCTGCGCAGCACAGAGTTGGCTTGTTCCCATAGTTCCTCAGATACGATCGCCGGAACAATTTCGCCAGTTTCATCTTTAAACATGACCCATTCCTCCGGAGGAAGGAACTTTTGCTTCTTTGTAAACATATCTACAACTTTGACTTTGTTGCCGACGTAATAACCTTTGTACTTTGGATTTGAGATCATATTAGCCATCGTTGAGTGGGCAATTTTCTTGCCGTTAAGATTTCGATAGCCTTTTTCCCAGAAAAGCGTTTCAATCTGCTTCATACTGTATTGGTCCGACGCATACAGCTGGAAGAGTTCTCGGACCATAGGGGCCTGTTCTTCGTCAATGACCAGCCGCTTTTTATCTTTTCTATATCCAAAGATTCGATTGTTCCCCAGAACAACATTGTTTTTGATGGCTTGTTGATGCCCGAACTTTACCCGGCTGGAAAGTTTCCGCAGCTCATCTTGGGCAATGGAAGACATAATCGAGAGCCGGAGCTCAGAATCCTCATCGAACGTATTGATGTTGTCGTTCTGAAAAAAGACACCTACCCCATGGTTGAGAAGTTGTCGTGTATATTGGATTGAGTCCAGGGTGTTTCTGGCGAAACGTGAGATCTCCTTTGTCAAGATCAGATCAAACTGATCTGCTGAGGCGTCATCGATCATACGGTTGAAATTTTCCCTGTGTTTCGTTGAAATACCGGAAAGCCCCTCATCAATGTAGCCCGGAACAAAAGTCCACGCTGTATTTTTGCGGATCATAGTTTCATAGTACTGAATCTGGTTGCCTAGAGAATTGAGCTGTTCGTCGGACTCAGAAGAAACCCGGGCATAGAACGTAACACGAAGGGGTATGTCATACAGAGACTTGATTTTTAATTGTTGACGAATGGAAAGGATATCCATATTGACCTCCTTGAGTTCGTAAAATCATCATCTATGCTCTGTAGGATATCACAAAAGAAAAACTGTTGCAAGATGAAAGAGAAGCTGGTAAAATAAACTTGTCAAAGCGATTGGCGGGAAAGGAGGGGACAGGATGCGATTGATTAATCTTCCGGTGGGGATCTCGAGCTTTGAGCAACTCAGAGAGAGTCGGTGCTATTATGTCGATAAGACCGGATTGATCCGAGCTGTCTTGAAAATGCCTGGAATTCAAGTCAGGCTCATCACCCGCCCCCGCCGCTTTGGAAAAACCTTAGGCATGAGTATGTTGGCCAGCTTTTTTGATATCCGGAAAGACAGCTCGGCACTGTTTCAAGGATTGGAAATCATGCAGGATCAAGACCTCTGCGCCAAATGGATGAACCAGTGGCCAACTCTTTTTCTGTCGTTTAAGGATATCGACGGCCCGGACTTTGTGTCTGCCAAAGAGATGCTACAGGAGCGCATTGCGAAGTTATGTAAGACGCATCGGTATCTAGCCAGCAGTGACCGGGTAGATAAAAACGATTGCAAGATCTTTGAGAAGCTGGCGGACCTGGTGGACGGTCATCCAACAGACGCGATGCTGAAAATCAGTATTTCTCTGCTGATGCAAATGATGCGGGATCACTTTGGAAAGCCGGTCATTCTTTTAATTGACGAGTACGATGTCCCGTTGGCGAAGGCCAGCAGCAATGGGTACTATCCGGAGATGCTGGGGATTCTCAAAAGCCTGTTGAGCACAGCGCTGAAAGACAATGATGCTTTGCAGTTTGCGGTCGTTACCGGCTGTCTTAGAATCGCCAAGGAGAGCATTTTTACCGGGACAAATAACTTTGTCTCGGATACGATTTCTTCCACGAGTCTGAACGAGTATTTCGGGTTTACACAAGCAGAGATCGATCGGATCCTCAGTGATGCAGATGCACGGGAACATGCAGGAGATGTGAAGAACTGGTATGATGGGTATCACTTCGGAGACGCTGATGTCTATTGCCCTTGGGATGTGATGAACTATCTGCACGATCTCCAAAATGATCCGGAAGCGGAACCGGCAGGGTATTGGGAGAACACCAGTGACAACGAGATCATCCGCTCGTTTATCGACTATGCTGGGGAGAGCATTTCTGTTAAGCTGGAAACTCTGCTTTCTGGCGGCTATATCCTGCAGAAAATCCGGGAAGATCTAACCTATGACTATCTCCACTCTTCCGAGGAGAACCTATGGAGTATTCTTTATCTCACTGGCTATCTGACGAAAGCGCGTCAGACAGATATACCGAATAAACTATCCCGGGGCGTTGCTGCTCTGATGATCCCGAACGCAGAGATCAGAGAGATTTTTGAAAACACCGTACAAGGTTGGTTTGATGATCATGCCAAAACGTGGGACCGGAAAGTACTCTTCGATGCTGTCTGGGCTGGAGAGAGCGACGTCGCTACAGAAGAAATGAGTAAGCTTCTCCGCAAGACCATCAGTTACCACGATTACCGGGAAGACTACTACCACGCTTTTCTAGCGGGGATTTTTGCTGGGGCCGGATATACGGTTCAGTCAAACAAGGAACATGGCGAGGGCCGGAGCGATGTTGTGGTCTATGATTCTGCCAATGGACGGGTCGTTATCTTCGAGGCGAAGTACGTCAAAGCACTGGACGCTATGGAAAGTGCATGTGAAGCTGCGCTTCAGCAGATGGAAGAGAAAAAGTACGCCAAAGAATTTGAAGAGAACTACCATCCAGTACTTTGCTATGGGATTGCGTTTTATAAAAAACAGTGCCTTCTTAGGAAAAAATAGACTGGTACGATAAAAATATGACAACAGCGGGCAGAGCCAGAATGCTCTACCCACTATTGCCACTCTACTATAATTTAGGCGAAGCCTTGATTTTCAAGATCATTTTATTCCGTTCAGTTTCAGTGATAAGACCAGCTTCGAACAAGTATTGGTTGAAATAAAGCAACCAAATCTCCCGAGTTACCTCTTTGCGGGAGGGCGTCTCTGATTTTTTAGTTCCCAAGCACATGCCCCCTTTCATGGTATAGGATGCCTAATTTTTGGGAATTTATTGTTGGATCAAGATACCGTCATATCCGTTGATGGTCTCTGCACCCATTCGACGTTTTTTCTTGGAAATTTTACCGGAGCACAGCTCGTTCAGCCGTCGGGAGAATTGAGCGCAGTTCTCTTCACCAGGTAGTTGATTTGCGTGACAGAACTCCAAGTAGCGCTGATGGAGAGCTGCTGTCGGGGTGAACGCGTCAGCAGTGAAAGAGCATAGCTCTTCCAAAAAACCTTGAAGGACGGAACGCTGGGAGTCTAGTTCAAGCAACCCATCATTGGCTGGCCGCACAAACTGGTAATTGCTGCAGCGGAGTTCATGATATACTGCAAGAGCTTTGGCTGCTATCGCTGGACGCTCTTGCTTCAAGGCTGTCAGTAATCCTTTGTCCTGTTGATCTTTTGGGACTTGGTAGCGGAAGGGAATAACGATGAGACGGTTCTTGAAGGCATCGTCTTGATCGGATAGGATCAGCGGATGATTGGTTCCAAAAACCAATTTACAAGTTGGCTTGATTGGCGTGGCATCCTTGAATTTTTGTTCGACGGTGATGATATCGTCACCGGTAATCATCTTGATTGTGCCGATAGCTTCACGGCTAATTTTTGTGTTCGGAAGATCCATGGAGATGTTGAGCCGTTTACCCTGGAGCAAGCTGGTGGAAAACCGATCTTTAAAGCGGTAAATGTCCAGATAAGCGACAGCTTCTGGGTTAAAAAAGCTAGAAATGAGATTCCCTAGAACAGATTTTCCGGAGTCACCTACACCCTGCAGGACGAAAAAAACTTTGCCAGCAGTGTCCGGGGTGAGTAGGTAGCCCACCATCTGCCAGATAGCCATCTGAATTGCGGGATCTCCTCTGGATATATTATCCAGGAACGCATCAAAGCGAGGGCATTTCACATGTTCAGTGGGGTAAGGGAAGTTGATAAAGGTGGGGGAGAAGTCGTTTTTCAGGAACGGCGTCAACTGACCTGTTGCTGGATTGACAGTCCCGTTCAGGAAAAAGATGCGATCTAGGGTTTCGGTAGGAGCGAATACGCGGATGGCCTGCTCGTACTTAAGAGATCGCACGATGTCCTCGGCTAGGCGAAAAGTCTTTCCATATACTTCCAAGGTTGGCCGTAATGTAGAGTAGATCAGGGAGGTTAGCTCTTCGTTCGAGATGGGGGAAAATACGAAGCTATCTGCCTGTCTCCAGTAGAAGCAATTGTCAAAGGTAACAATGGTGAAGGTCATCAATACCTGACGGATGAAGTCGTGGATCGTTGGTTCATTGCGCCTTCCCCTTGAGGAGTTTCTCAGCTGGCTACACAGGTCTGCGAGAGCTGGGCCGAAATACGGTTGAGGTTGAGGGAGAGGTGGCGCGTATGTTTGAACATCTAGAGCTGATGTGGGGGGCGGCGTTTTGACTGTCTCGACTTTAGAGGAAGTGGATCCTGCCACTGCCCGCTTCCGCTCGATGCGGAGGCCTTGCTCAAACAGAGCCCTGTCACTCTTCTCTGTAATAAATATAGCTGGGTGGGGCTTAGTTAGATCTGGACAAAAACGTTGCCGATATTCATCGAGTTTTTGATGGAAATTGTCCAGGACTTGTTGTTCCTCGAGTGCTTGTTGCTGTTGGTTGCTGTTGCTACCTTCGATGAAATCTGTGAAGCAGATTTCAAGAAAATCAGAATTTTTGTCTTTTTTTAAGACGCTCATTTTACGTCCTCCTTAAATTTTTTGTGGAAGCCTCTACGCCTCCCAGTGCATCCTAGTATATCCGAAGAAGGTTGCCAGGGGTAGGACAAAATTTAGGATTTTTGAAAAATGATACAACAAATCAAGAACATAGGAGTATATATTATGAAGAAGGTTGAAAATAAGATAATAGATATATGCCGTTATAATATAGAATCGTGGGAAGAGTTAGATTCAAATGAAGTAAATTTTTTCAAAAATAATGAATTTATCCATCAGATGATGTTTGTTGCCTTTAAAGAAATTTGGCCAGAGACCCGTGAGAGAAAAACCATAAAGAATTTTGTAGAAGAAGGAGATGAGACCGGGAAGCGTACTATGAATCGGCATCGTAAGGAAGTCATAGATCGAACAAAAAAAGATCGCGAACAGATAGGTGTGTCCGAAAAGGATTACTATTTAAAAAATTTTGAAAGCGATAGAGCCTCGAACTCCTATCCAACCTATGATTCGCTAGATGTGCGAGCAATAAATAACATAAAGAATGGGAAATGCAGTCAATTAATCAACATATTTAAAGACGGTAATATTATTCAACATGGAAAAGAGAAAGCGAGAGTATCGGGAGAAAAAATCTATGATGCGTATAAGTCGTATGTAGACTATCTGGAAGAAGGAAATAGGGCAACGGATCCCACAGAGTGGTTAGAAAGATTATTTGACATTGCAAGTCTTGAAGAAAATCTTAATGTTAATTTAGCCTATCAGTTGGCTGATTATATGGAAAAACATAACGAAAAACCAGTTCCACCTGAGATAGGCTATTTATGTGGATGTGTAAAGCTTTTTAAATGTGATCGCGATGGGAGAGCATGTGGAAGACTGCATAGCCGATTTCTACAAAAGAGAGTAAATCTAATTCCTCAATTTTACGAAAACCCTCAACGAGCTCAGGAAACTATGGCTCAGTGGCTATATAATCACAGTTTGATAAACAAGTTGATTAAAATGGAAAAAGACAATCTAAAATTAACGATTAAAGAGATCCCGACTGAAGATATTGCCGCATACTTTAGGATGAATTATAATCTTTTTACGTCTTTTTCGATTCAGCTCCCTAAGAAAAAGTTTACAGCTAAAAAGGTGAAATATATTCGAGATGCAGCAAAATTAATAACGGACGAGTTGTCCCCAGTTTTCATTTGTAAAGATGGTGTATCATTATGCACATATAAGTAGGCTCCCTAAGATGAAGGGAGCCTACTTATAGTGATTGCTTACTCTTCACGAATGACCTGCATAATAGCAAAGGCTAACGCTGCACCTAACAGCTTCCAAGGCATTCAAATCCCCCCTTTCCGCACTTTCCGATAAAATGTACTGGACTTCATGTCCAGCCGTTTCATGGCTTCTGTGGCCGTGATCTCTCCCGCCCGCCATTGACGGACCACAGCAGAGAACTCCGCTCGTTCAATGGGCTTTCGTCCTTTGTAGACCTGGTTTGCTTTGGCGATCGCAATCCCTTCCCGCTGACGCTGAAGGATATACTCTCGTTCCAACTCAGCCACTGCACCAAAGACGGTCAGCATGAATTTGCCGCTCGGCGTTGTGGTGTCGATGGCTTCTTTCTGCGACTGAAACTCCACCCCTTTCTCTCGGAGCTGTTCGATCAGCTCCAGCAGGTCACGGGTGTTCCTGGCAAAGCGGCTGATGGATTCTACCACAACGGTATCTCCCGCTCGAACGAAGTCCATCATGGTTTGCAGGGCCGGACGATCCCTCGCCTTGCCGCTCATCTTGTCCATGTAGACAAGTTCAATACCAAGCCGTTCCATCAGGTCTTCCTGACGAACGGTATTTTGTTCTTGGGTACTGACCCGGATGTAACCAATTTTCATAGACATCCCCTTTCTCTCCAGTGGATTTGTCCCAATAGGGTCCCCATCGAAGATGGCACATGCCAAAACTCGATTTTCGATCCTATTGGGACATGGTTTGACTCTCCCGTTAGGGTATACCCTATTGGGAGTGTTTTTTTCTTCCTTTCGACCTGATTTCGTGGTACACTAAACGTTAAGGTGGTGATATATCATGACACAGATACAAACTACAAAGCTCTCGGATTCTTTGCGGAATATTGCTGCTTCTGCAGAAATGGAAGGACTGATTTTTTCGCCCTCTCTTCAAGAGATGTGCTTGTCTGTTTTGGCTGGGAAACGCTCTTTGAAAGACTGTCTCCACTTACTCTCCCTAACGGAACAGGATGGAAAACAGCATGGCATATAGTATCAGCGCAACAGACGATCACTGCTATCCTGGAACGACGGTCCTGATCAACAAGCTGGATATTCGGGATCAGGAAAAGCTGAATGAGGCAGAGCTTTTCATCGTCAGCGTCAAAAGTTTGCAATTTGAGATGGAACCATTTCCAGAAGATTTGGACTTTGCGTACTACAAGCGTCTTCATCAGTTTCTATTTGGGGAACTATATGACTGGGCTGGTTCCGTTCGTAGTATTGATATTAGTAAGCAACGAACGCGGTTTTGCCCAGCAGCAGAGATTCCTGCTTTAGCAGAAGCGATGTTTTCCCGTATCAAAGATCCACAACGTTTTACTCATGTGACACGAGATACCTTTGTGTTTGAGCTGGCAGATTTTTATTCTGATGTGAACTATCTGCATCCTTTCCGGGAAGGGAACGGACGTACACAGCGATTATTTTTTCGCCAGCTTGCGGAACGGTTCGGCTATCACTTGGATTTTTCAGCAGTGGACAGTGAATTGATGATGCTGGCAACGATCCATGCAGCCAGTGGTGTACTGGATACTCTGCTCCACGTCTTTGATCAGATAATCACTAAAGTATGAGTCAGTGTCGGTTTAGATAGGGCTGACCGGCAGACAGACCAGTTTGCCGTTGACTTTCAAAAACATCTCCGGGTAGCGGAAGCGCTCCTCGTAGTAGAGCAGCCGTTCCTCGCTCAAGCTCTGGAAGCTTTCTGCGTCCGGCGGAGCGGCGCAGAGGAAGAACGTGCCGGAGATGATGTCGTAGAGATTTCCATCTTCATCCCAGAGCGCCCGGTTGAGCGGAAGACCATTCAGTTTTCCCTCTTCGTTGCAGATCAAAGCTACGGGTTCTTCAAAGGGATAGACGGCTTGTATGTAACCGTCAACGACCTCCTGCATGGCCTCCAGAGTATCTGGAATGTCCGCCCGTTCTGGTTTGCGCTCCGGTTCGATTTTTAGAATACGCATGCTTCTCTCCTTTAGATTTCTCCACAGTAGAGGAAGTCTTCGATCTCATCTGAGGTAAAGCCGCACTCCCGAAGAGTGTGGATGTCCTTCGGTGTGTAGCCGAACGACGCCGCAACAGAGACCAAACCTTCCCAATAGGCATCCGGGTTCCGGTGTCCAGCGGATAGTGGTTTGGGATACCACTCGATCGCATCTGAGTAACAGGGCGGGCAGAAGGAGTTGATGCAGAAGTGCTGCAATTTCTGCTCGCCGTGTCGATCGATACGGAGAATATCACCTTCGTCTGTCTTCACTTCAACGGGATTCTTCAAGAAGGAAAGGCCGGAAGCAGTCAAGCCACGCTCTAAGATCGACTGGGTAGAAGCATAAACATAGATGCTCTGCTTGGGGAAGTGATACAGGCAGAGGGGGTTGTCCCCGTGGACGAAGTAAAGATTGTCCTGCGCATCCAAGACCGTAAACACAAAAGTGCCCTGAACTTGTTCCGCCACCTTTCGGAGGCTGTTGAAGTTCAGGGCATTTTGCTTTCCGCTCAGGTTGTGGTTGTAGTCGATGAATCCAAATAAGCAGCACATGGTCAAATCTCCTCTCCGCCCTCGACAGGCTCATTCACATACAGTCGGCGTTCCTTCAAATACTGCACCAGCTCTGGCTCGTGGCAGCCTGTCACAAAGGTTGTCCAGGACAGGTCCTTGCAGGCTCCGTCAGACAAATGCAAAGCCACCCTGCAGATATGATCGACCATCTGCAGCGTGGCAAGGAGGCTGTTCAGTTTTAACG
>OLNY01001293.1_pt1 | contig 20405 bp, 21 predicted proteins | sample 1671981 | NCBI WGS metagenome assembly OLNY01 (sample SAMEA3136632, study PRJEB25190) | human gut metagenome | biome: human gut; feature: human-associated habitat; material: faeces | place: Austria | collected 2013
TTCTTGTTTTCAGGTCTGATACAACAACTTATTCTAAAGTTCAACTAAAATCTTCCACAGTGTTTTAAACAACACAGATTAAAATAGCGTCCATATTTACCATATCACATTTTTTATTAAAAAACTTCTTGACAATAATAGTCGATTGTAGTATTTTAAGTTTATCGCAATACTACTGACGGTTGTATTTTAGAAGGGTAATGCTTATGACATAAATAATAATTTTAATCCAAAGTAACTAAACAAGAAAGAAAGTTATTTCTTTGATATTTTATTGTTTCCCTAAAGGGAATCGGAGGCCAAATGAACGTATATGTATATCAAACATCTGGCGGCAAAGACATCACTCAACCCCTTTTACCCGAGACAAAGGCAATTGTACTATTAATTTTAGAACAATTACAAAAAGATGGTTTTGAATTCTTATATACGAAACCCGTCCTTAAGAATTCTAAGCCAAAGAAAATTAAAGAAATAAAGCGTAATAATGTACGTCTACTCTATTTCGTGGCTGATAATACGACATACATAACAAACATTATTTCTAATAAGCAAAAAAACAAACTGGAAAGGCAAGACAAGGAACTTGCCGAACAGAGAATGAAAAGAATGTTACAAATGCCTCTAATTTATTGTAAAAGGGTATAAAAATTGGCTGCTGGTAATGGAGAGGAAAATCTTCCTCTCCTAAGGATATATTCATATATATACATATTTTATATGATAAATAAAGGGGGATAAAAATTACTGCTGTATAAATCTATAACGATTGGAGATATTATTGTTGACGTACTTATAGCTATCAATATATATATGGAGAAAATAATGGCATTATTAAATGAATTGAAAAATGAGGTTTTAAATAATAATAAATCCAGAGCTATTTATGAACAAGAACAAGAAATATATGAATTGTGTAAAAAATTAAAGCAAATACGTCAGGAAAAAAATTTCACACAAAAAGATATTGCATCTGCAACGGGAATGAGTCAACAAATGGTGTCAAAAATAGAATCTTATAACGGAAATCCTTCGATGCTCTCATTTATTAAATATTGTAAAAGTATAGGGATTAATCTTTGTGAATTAATAAAATAGCAATTAGAAATAACTTTTTCAAAAATATGTATTCTCTTCAAATTTGATAATTTAATTTGAAGAGAATGCATATCTCTTTTTAGTGAATTTAATTTACATTCAAAATACCCAGCAAATCATTCACCGTAAGCGGTACACAACAAACCGCTTACGGATAAATGTATCTTCCCAATCTAAAATTAATCTCTCTGGAAAATATCCCTTGTATACACCTTCTCCTGCACATCATCAAGGCAACTATCATAACGGTTTGCGATGATTGCCTGACTCTGTGCTTTAAATTCTTCCAAGTTATTCACTACTTTACTTCCAAAGAATGTTGTTCCATCTTCAAGTGTTGGCTCGTAAACGATTACGGTTGCTCCTTTTGCTTTAATACGCTTCATGACTCCCTGAATACTACTCTGGCGGAAGTTATCCGAATTGCTCTTCATTGTCAGTCTATATACACCAACAACAACTTCATGCTCTTTATGTACATCATAGCAGTCACTTGCCTCATATCCACCTGCGATTTCTAATACACGATCTGCAATAAAATCTTTACGTGTACGATTCGATTCTACGATTGCCTCAATTAAATTCTCCGGTACGTCTGTATAGTTCGCCAGTAACTGTTTTGTGTCTTTTGGCAGACAGTATCCTCCATAACCAAAGGACGGATTATTGTAATGGGTGCCGATACGTGAATCAAGGCAGACTCCGTTAATAATCTGCTGTGTATTTAAACCTTTCATCTCTGCATAAGTATCCAACTCATTAAAATAGGATACACGAAGAGCAAGATAGGTATTGGCAAATAATTTTACTGCCTCTGCTTCTGTAAATCCCATAATTAATGTGTCGATATCTTCTTTAATCGCACCTTCCTGAAGAAGACCTGCAAATGTCTTTGCTGCCTTTACCAGTCGTGCATTATCTACATCTGTTCCAACGATGATTCGGGATGGATACAGGTTATCATAAAGAGCCTTTGACTCACGTAAAAATTCTGGACTAAAAATAATGTTATCACAGTGGTATTTCTCACGAACAGATGCTGTATAACCTACTGGAATAGTAGACTTAATAACCATAATCGCATCCGGATTATATTTGATAACAAGCTCTATTACAGCCTCTACTGCAGAAGTATTAAAAAAATTCTTCTTACTGTCATAGTTCGTCGGTGCTGCGATAACAACATAATCGGCATCTTTATAAGCAGCCTCTGCATCTAATGTTGCTGTCAGATTTAGCTCTTTCTCTGCTAAATACTTTTAAATATAGTCATCCTGAATCGAAGACTTTCTGTTGTTAATCAGATTCACTTTTTCTTCAATGATATCCACTGCCATTACCTCATGATGCTGAGATAAAAGTGTGGCAATAGATAAACCAACGTATCCTGTTCCTGCTACTGCGATTTTCATGTGTGTTCTTCCTTTCTTTTTCTAATGGGTACCGAAGGATTCGAACCTTCGCTTTTCCCCTTCATAAATATATAATAATCAAGTATTATATACTTATGAAGGGGGATGCTTTACCACTAAGCTAGATACCCTTATTGTCTTTTACCATTCTATCTGCTGTATTATATCAATTAATTCTTGTATATCATCTGCTTCCTTTATAGGATACATTTGTTTTAAAAATTTTATAATCTTATTCGTGCTTCTTCTCTCACAACTTCGATCCCTTGATATAATTCTTTTAATTGTCTCTCTATTACTTTCTATGACCTCCAGCCAGTTATACTGACTATCTTTATAAATTCTTTCACAAAGTTTTAATACAGATCTCGAAAATAAAACTTGATCGTCAAACCCAAGTTCATTTATTCTTTTCGGAGCTTCAAGCTTACAACACAGCCTCGATACTAAAAGGCCCTCACTTATATGTATCATATTATTATAAGCCACCCTTAATTCTGTATCTTCACTTCCTCCATGCACAATCTTATTTCTAACTAATCTATAATAATTACATACATTATATAATTCTCCAACATCTCCATCAATACTTCCATAACAGTGTTTTAAAGTCCATTGAAGCCTATTCTTATCTTTTTCTGGTTTGTACCCCTTTCTCTTTGTAGGACTCCCCGGCAAATCTTTAAATGCTAACAAAAATCTCTCTATGCAAGAATGAATATTAACTATATATCCCTTAGATATCCTTACTTCATATGATTCCGGCAATTGGGAAATATTTAAGCCAACTTGCCTCGCAGAAATTTGTAAATCTTTTTCTATACATTCTTTCTCATAATATCTTTTAGCTAATTCTATATATTGGTTAGTCACATCAACATAACCCACTTCTTTTTTTAATTCATTCCAGATGTTCATTTTAAAATCCTTAGTTTACTTTAAAAACTATACCTAATAATCTTCCTTAATCAATTATAAATACTTTTTCTTTTTACTTTTTAATGTTTTTTTCTTTGTTGCCCTATCATGTTCAGAAGGTTTTAAAACCTCACATAAATAAATTTTTTTATCTTCACCATATTGAATATGTAATCTCCATCCAGATACTTTGTCAATATAAGCTCTATATACTTTTTTGGCCCCGACTACCTTATGTAATTTAGATTTAGGAAATGATTGATTTTTATGACATTCATTATCTTCAATCTCAGCTAATACCTCCAGTAATTTTATCTTATATTCTTCTAGCAAAATTTTATTACATTCACAAATTATTCCATTATCATCTATTAAACCTTTTATTTCTGCCATCATTCTTCCTCCTCATCATACGATTCTTCGTTTATCATCCTTTGATAAAGAGATTCCATAATCCCCTGCATTTCTTTATGTGTTCTTTCTGGACTACATAATGTAAAAATATTCACCACAATCTTCTCAAAAATAGGGTCTTCATCAATAGAAAGGATAGCTCTTATTTTAATATTTACTCTCAAACAATATACAGTCGAATCAAATTGACCTAGTTTTGAAAAAGACTTCTCTTGAAAAATATATCTCCGCTCCCCATCTTCTATATATCCTCTTATCTTTTGATTAATTAATCGCATCATTTGATTTCGCTCATCCTTATTAAGTTTTTTCAAGTATTTATAAGCCTTTGAATGATAACAGATATTTATTTCGTACCCCATTATATTGCCCCCGATTCACATTTTTCATTTTACCATACCATTCCAAATTAAATTAATTCCTATTTTTCCCATATACAGTAAGCACTTAATTTTCTATCATATCTGAAAATTAAGAACCTACGATGTAATTAATTTTTTTATCTTTAAGCTTTCTTCCATATAAGCAGCATTGAAGACAACTAATAACACTTTTTTAGTTTATCCATAATTACTCTAATCCTCACATAGAATTAAAAGAGCTTAATCCAGAATTTTTTAAGACTATTTTAAAAGTTGCTCCATATAAATTCGTTATCTATATATCTTCCATTTAATAAAACGATTTCTTATGATTCCTTATTTCAAATCCTCAAATAACTCCTTCTGATACACACCATCTTCTATCAATTTAGCAAATGACTTCACTACATAATCTTTATCTTCTTCATAGGTTACTCCGAACCACTTGTCATTCGTATCTAACACTTTTACGTAAACTCTGCCCGCCTGAAGAAGTTCGTCTATGTAGATTGGCAGTAAATATTCTGCTTTCAGAATATCTTTGTTTCCCATGTTAGCAAAGAACTCTTTAAATCCATCTTCTAAAGTCTGCATGAATTCCGATGTATGTCCCCACATATTCATGGATGCGTAGGATTCCGCATTAATTGAAGTGAGCTGTCCATCATTATCTACTGCCGCACCCTCTGGAGTCTTAACAATATTGGAAGTCTCATGTACTGCTGTAAGGTAGCCTTCCTCGTTTGTCTCACAGATACCTCTGGTAACGACACCATTCTCACTTAAAATATTCTTTAAAATAAAACCTGCCATACAGAACTGATTCGCTTTTTCCGGTGTATAGCCTACAAGGAAATCATGAAGCTTAACAAATGCTTCCTTTCCATAGTAGTCATCTGCATTGATAACTGCAAATGGCTCATGCAGAACTTCTTTACAAGCAAGAACAGCTTATCCTGTTCCCCAAGGTTTGGTACGTCCTGCTGAAAGCTTCACACCATCTGGAAGTTCACTTAATTCCTAGTATGCGTAAGCAATCTCCACATCAAGATTGTTGCAAATCTTTTCAATATGATCACCGATTGCTTCTTTAAATGCGTCCTTAATATCCTTACGGATAATAAAAACTATTTTGTTAAATCCTGCTTCTATTGCATCATGAATAGAATAATCCATGATAATCTCTCCATTTAAACCAACTGGAGCAAGTTGTTTGATTCCACCACCGAATCAGGAACCGATGCCGGCAGCCATGATTACTAATGTTGTTTTCATATTGTTCCTTTTATTCTTTCAATTTTTTCTAAATTAACTATAAGAAAATTATAAAGGAGGGCTGCCCCCTTTTATCTCTTGAGGATAATATTTCACCTAATGAACCGTTGCATACTCTGCTCGTAGTTGTATCAGCTTACTTTCTATATCAGTAACTTCCTTTTGTAAAGCAGCCTCGGTTATATCTATTGCCGGTTGGAAAATATTCATGTTCCCTTCAAAATGATTAAACTCGTTCAACAAAGTTTTTCTTGATGTGAAAAACACCCTATTATTTCTCAATTTGTCCTTTTGCTCTTGTGTAGAACCTGCAACAGGTCTAAATGCCTTTTGAATAATATCTGTCAATAAGAGAACCTGTCCTTCTTGATGAGGTATATTAAAAATATCCACAAGTTCATACTCAACCTTCATACGTGTATGATAATAAATCAATGTTTGTATCAACGTATCTGCTAAGAGCGGATACTCTTCTGCATCAATAATATCAAGCCCAGCAACTGGAACATTTAATATATCTGATACAGAGATTACCTCTGTCGGCTCTACCTCGTACCCAAATGTCTTTTTATAAACATCAGCTATATCGAGTGATCCATTTTCAAATCCATGCATCAATCTAGAAAGCTGTCCATATAAATCTTCTGGATCATTCATAATATGGATGTATCCTCGCAAAAAAGGAATCATCGCCATTAAGAAAAGCCTCTTATCATGAATTATCTCTGCCAATTTTCCGTTTTTATTTTGAAAAAGATCTACCAAATTAGATAAACTAATTAGTATATTTTTTTCATCCCTTTTCACCGGCAGGAATCCATTTCGACCTCCATCCACGTTATTTAAAATATACAAGTTAAAGCAGTCCTTCAACTGAACATTTAGCAACCGAATTAAATCCGTGTTATGGGTTAAAATAATTTGTTTCTTATTTTCAAGAAATTTAACAATGCAAAAAGCAATTTTATTTTTATATACAGAATCAAAACTCGATATTGGATCATCCACTACAATAAATTCTTGTTCTGAATGCCTCGCAAGAAGAAGTGCAAATGCTAAGGATATAAAATTTTGTTCACCACTGCTCAAATGCATTTCACTTCTATCTAATCCAAGAAGTGCTTGATCATCTAGCATTAGTTTGAAATTATGATCACTATCATTATCTCTTGTTATTCGAATATTACGTCCAATGTTCTCACTAATAATTTCTTGAATATAAAGCAATTCTTCGCTATCTAATGTTGGTTGTGCTTCTAATAAAGTTGAATACTCGTCCCACCAAGAGTACATAGAAGTCGGAACAAATATATTAAACAGTGTAACAATCATTTCATCTACTATTTCATTAGCACAGCTTAATATTTCTTCTCTTAGACTGCTAATCGCCTCCACTTCTCCTGATGCAATAAATGCTAGAACTGTTTTTTTAATTTCAAATGGATCACTTACTCCTAATTTTGAATCCATAGCCACATCTTTTAGAAGAGCCTTAGTCTTTGCGTCCAAACTTTCGTAAATTCTCTTTCGGTGTTCTTTTTTCCTTTGAAGCAACGAATTTCCATCAATATGATCGTTATCACAAACAATGCAATTATGCAAATGTTTATATTTACCAAGAATATTTATCGCATCATCGCTTTGCTCAATTTCTTGTACCTCTGCATTAACAACGATTTCTGCCAAGTTAATTTGCATAAAACGTTCTACAATTTTTGCATTACTTATAACAAATTCTTTTTTCTCACTATTAACAGCTTCTAATCTTGGCTGTTTCTGCGCATCACGCACATAAGCTAAAAAACGCTCTCGATCTATGTTTTTACCTCTTGACCGCTTATTTACGATATCTCTAACAAATGTATACGCTTTTAAGTTTCTCTCTTGCATAACAGACAACAAATAATCCGAAACTTTTGTCGTTTTATAGTTATTCTTATATTCAATATTCAGTTCATTGAATGCTTTTTCAAAACCATCTGCTATCTTCTTTTTAAGAGCGTATTCCCGCCTTATATCCTGCCCAATTAAATAATCAGATGTCTCTCCCTCTATAATATTACGGCTTATCTGATCTCCAATAGTATGAAATGCCTTCGTTTCCGGTCGGATGATACGATTATCATTATAGGCTGCTTCAAATGATAATTCTTCTCTCGTTTCTTCGTTGCCTAAAACAGCTGTTAAAGAACTTTTTCCTGTACCATTAGGCGCATATACAACTGCAATTCCTCCTGCAGCATGCGATTGTTTCTTAAATTCAATTACGTTATTATATCCATTGGCAGAGAAACTTTGAAATTCCGGCTGAAATATGCTTTGATTTTTTATACTATTAAATTTTAGTTTCATCGACATTCTGTATACTTCCTCCCTTGTTTAACTGCAAAATTCAATGTTGCATTGCATCTTATCCACATATCAGCGTTGCCTGCTGCTCGCCTCGAAGAGGTATGTAAATTTTGAGCAACTACCGTGTAGATAAATCTACACGTTCTTTGTTCTCCATTGTTTTATCCTTTTATTCTCTGCTTCAGACTAATATTCCAATAGCTGTCCTCTGTTTTATCTTGCCGTTACTGTTTCTTTACCTTCCATCCCATCCAATACAACACTCCTCCTATCGCTCCTCCAAGAGTATTGTAACATAAATCCGAAAGCTGAAATGTCCCAAGTCGCAGGAAAAGCTGCAGGAACTCTATCATCAATGAAAAAAGAAATGCAACCTTTGTGCTATACCAAAGGATACTTGTAAAGCAAATTTGTCTGCCCTTCCCTTTTAAAAGTTTCTCTTTGGCAGTCCACATAAGCAGAAAAGTAAATGGCAACATCAGGGCAATGTTTTCAAAACATTCTGTTGTTAATGTCACTGTTCCATCCGATCGTTTCTCCCAAATCCACCAGCCACCCATCACATCAGAAAGGGGATTCATCCACATATTACGGTTTAGTAACGTTCGAAACAGAATCATTACCGTAAAAAACACAAGACAAAATAGTTTACGAAAATACAATGAATTTTTGAATGTGCGAACCCAGGCAATGCAGGCGGTTTTGATTCCTTTGCCGGCATCGGTTGGATGATATGCATACATATAAAAAAACAAAATGAATATTGTGAGGAGTATCGCAAACCAAAATGGCTGGTAAAGGGCTGTGAGAACATTGGTTACTATACTTTTAAATATTTCCATTTCTTTTCTCCTCGTTATTCATCTTGCTTTTCATTCTTATTTCAAATCTTCAAATAATTCTTTTGATATACATCATGAAGATATGTGGGAGTGTCCGAGCAGCGTTGGAAGCTACATTCTGTTGTAACTCCAGTATATTATAAATCACTGAACAGGTCAGCCTTATACAAGCCATTCTCCAGCATCTTCTTGAAGCTGTCTTTTACAGCCGCGACATCCTCATGATAGGTCATGCCGTACCATGTATCGTTAGTTTTCAATACTTTGACAGACATCTTTCCCTGCTCCAGCAGTTCACCGATGAAGATTGGGATCAGATACTCTGCTTTCAGAGGATTACCTGGCACTTCCTTCTCAAAGAACTCTTTGAAGCCCTCTTCCAGTACATTCAGAAACTCAGGAGTCAATCCCCACATATTCATGGAAACAAGCGAATCTACATCAACAGCCATACCGTCTGCTTCTGCTCCGGTTGCAGTCTTTACAATATTCTTGGTCTCAACAACCTCAGTCAGATTGTTCTGCTCGTCCATCTTGCAGATACCACGAGTCACCCCACCGTTATCAGATAGAGTATTCTTCAACACAAAACCTGCCATACAAGACTTACCGCCATTCACCAAATACTCATGAACGGCCTTGAAACCTTCCTTGCCATAGTAATCATCTGCATTAATCACAATAAACGGTGTGTTGAGGACTTTCTTTGCGGCAAGCACAGCCTGACCGGTTCCCCACGGCTTTGTACGACCTTCCGGCAGAATGCCAGGAATATCATTGATATCCTGAAAAGCATAATCCACTGTTACATTATGAGAAGAACAAATGGAGGCAATGCGATCACCGATGACCTCTTTGAACTCTTTCTCAATATCCTTACGGATAATAAATACTACATGGTTGAAACCAGCCTCAATCGCATCGTGGATTGAGTAGTCCATGATGATATGTTGAGCATCATCCACTGGCTCCAACTGCTTAATTCCCGTTCCGAAACGGCTGCCGATACCGGCTGCCATGATAAGTAATGTTGTGTTCATTGTTTATTCTCCATCTTGCTATCTTTTATTCCACCGTCACACTCTTAGCGAGGTTTCTCGACTTATCCACATCCAGACCCTTGTCTACAGATACATAATAGCCAAGCGGCTGGTAGAGGGCTGTCCGGATGTTGGTGAGGATCTTTGAAAAAATTTCCACTATTCCTACCATATAGTATCGGGATTTCCCATGAGTCCTCCTGTCTTAATCGTAATCATTTTCTCTTTCTTTGTGCCAGCTTCGTGATTTTCATGTTTGGATACATAATGATAATATGAATTATAATACCAAGCGGAACCATTACAACTGCACTTCCAATCAACCCCATCCATGTCTCTGGCTTTATTAGATACTGAATCATCCAGAAAACGCCAGACATAATCACTACTGAAACCAAGTGCCTAATGATAACACTATAGAAAATAGCAGGGCTTTCATTTAAGCATTTCGCAGAATAGATTGGGTTAAATGTCAAATTCATGATCGTCATAATCACTACGGTAGTCAGAACAACAGCATATGCTCCTAAATTCGTATATTTAAGTAATACATACATAGAACCAACATTTAATAAACCGCTCGCAATTGTTAAAAAACATGGAATTTTTGTCTTTACCGTAAGGGTATTCACATAATATACTGGCTGAATCACTCCGGCCGTAATAGACCCTGCCACTGTTGCTAAGGTCAAGCTATTAAGAAACACATGATCCTGTGACGGCAACCAAAGTTTAAAATATAACGCTCCAAGTGAAAAAAAACCTGCAAAAGCAATATTAGAAAAAAGTCCGCATATTTTCATTGAATTTTGAAGCTCTTTTCTCAATACTTCTTTATTTCCAGACGCATATGCTTTTAACAGTCTTGGTTGAAACGGCTGAAACACCACTTGGTATAGCATAGTAAACATAGATTCTATTGTCTTCGCAACAGAAATTTGTCCAGTAGCTACTCCAGACAGCATCAGATTAGCTATAATTAAGTCCAATCCACTGTTAAGTGTATTTCCTAATGTATTAAGTGAATTCCAAATGCCATTTCCCATCATTTCCTTAATGATAGAAAACGAAACATCTTCCTTTTTGAATTTTAATTCCGGTGTAAGTTTAACCGTTACAATCTTACTAATTAAAAGCAAGACAACAGCGGTCGTTATTTTACCTATTGTCACAAACCAAACTTCTGGTTTTAACAACGAAAACAATACTAATAATACGCCTGCATCACACAAATGACCAACAACTTTTGCGATGCCAGTTATATCCAAACGATTCTTAATATACGCTGCGGCACCATACGGTGTAGTCACTGTTGTAATGATGAAGTTAATGTACACTAATATAAACAGTATTTTAACGGAGTAAACCAAGCGATCCGGAATATTCAAAAAAAGTTCCAGTTTAAACGTAACCAGTGCCATTACAGAAAAGATAGAAACCGAAAGAATTACACAAGCCATCAACGAAGATGAAAAATACTTGTTAGCGTCCTTTTTTCTCCCTTCATGATAGACAACAGATATATATCTTACTATAAATGCTGTTAATGCAGTTGTAACAATCGTTGCGTATGTGACTGTAGTATTTGCAATAGATACAAATCCGTATGCGTCGATTCCTATATTGTCTGTAATATATGGCGTTATAAAAAAATTGATTAAATAGCCTATCGCAACACTTAGCCCTGATATTATTATCGTTTGTGCTAAACGCTTATATCCTTTTCCCATCATTCTGCCTTTCATTCTTAATTAGATTTTCTCATTTCTACTTTAGTAGCACTCACATCTGCCAAACAATAAACGCAATAAAGAAGCATCCAGCATTGTGTTCCACCCAAAACAGTTTCAAAGAGCATTGTCACTAGAACGCCAATCATTCCCACACTGCCTACTAGTTTGCCCTTCTTGTCTTCACATTTAGATAATTTATCAAAAACAATGTAAATCATCGCAATCAATATCAAAAATAGAATTAATCCGCCCTGAAGCATTGTGTTTAAAAATTGATTATGTGCACTTGTATATGACAAACTTCCTAATGCATTCCGCATACCGTCATCGCCAAGCACACCCCATCCAAATATAGGTTTTTGGATAAAAAGTACCAGAGATCTTAACCACACTGTCGTTCGGTTACTAAACGTCAGGTCCTTGCCAAACAGATTTGCTACAAGCGGTTTTAGGAATGTTGCATTTCCGCCGATTATCACCACACTAATTACCATGTATCCAACTAAAATCCATTTTGGATTCCATTCAAAATCAAATATCGTTTTTCCAAAGAAAGACAGTACAATACCGACAGCCAGCACTGCAACTGCAACAATTCCGGTACTAGAAGCAACCAGTAGCATCGTGATGAAAGAAATGGTTATTGTATACAACAGTATAACTTTGTTCTTTAACTTACCTCTACTTGTATGAGCGTCAGAAAACAGCATATATGTAATAATCAATAAGAGCAAATACCAAACAGTCTGGCTATTCTTATTGCCAAGTATCCACTGTCTCATAACATCTTTTGCTCCCCATTCATTCCACACATACTCTATTTGATAAAGGCCATTGGGGAACAATATGATTGATGCTGTATTTGCACTTAATATAATTAGCAAAAATCTCCATATATTTTTTAAGGCATTCTTTCCGTATTTTTCTGTTTCCCATTCTACTGCACACAAAAGAACTATTATTTTCAAATTAGAAATTATAAAGTGATAATTCGCCTTGTCTGTGAAATTATAACAGGAAGAACACACTAGGATGATACAATACGCAAATACCATATACATCCATTTTGATGGCTTATATCTATATTTTAACAAAATACAACCTGTTCCTATAAGCATAATATTTTCGAGTGCATTCAGTAATGCACTTGAAAAATAATCTGGTAGCAGCATTATTGCCGCAAACATAAAAATAATCAACTTATTAATAGATACTTTCACTCGTGCACCTTCCCTTCAAACTAGCAACGTATTTTTAGGAGTTCTGTTTCTCCAATTACAAGACAACGTCCCAGCCCCGCAGGTAAAAACAGCGTTTCACCCTTACTGAAGCACATTGGCTTCTGGTCGGCATCCATTATTTGGACTTCTCCATAATCATCCAGACACATCAGCACCTGAAATGAGGTATCCATTACCGAAAACGCAAAGCCCTTTGTAACCCGAATTTTCTCTGTCTCAAAGTACTTGCAACGGCAGAGAATTTCACGGGAGCATCCTGGATAATATTTTACCATTCGGGGTTTCTGGCTTACATCCAGTACAACGCTGATATCCATAACCTGAACTGCCTTATCAAAGTGCAGTTCCCGCTTTTTGCCATTTTTGTCCACACGGTTATAGTCATAGGCCCGATATGTCACATTAGAGCTTTCTTGAATTTCTGCAACCAGAATACCTTTTCCAATACCGTGAACTGTACCTGCTGGCACAAAATAGGTATCACCGTTGTGGACTTCTACCTTCTATAAATGTTTGTCCAGCGTACCGGTTTCCACTGACTTACGCAGAATTTCTTCTGTCACCTCATGCTGGAAACCATAAATCAGGTGCACACCTTTCTCAGCATCAATGACATATCACATTTCGGTTTTGCCATTGTCACCTTCGTGTTCTTTGGCATACTCATCACTCGGATGAACCTGTACAGATAAGTCTTTTTTTGCGTTAACAAACTTCACCATCACCGGCAGTTTTCCATCTTCCACTTTTGTTCCGATATATTCTGGATGCTGTTTTAATACATCTATCTGCTAATGCCAATCCCTTAAACTCACCGTTCGCAATGTAGCACGGTCCATCAAGATAAACAGAGCATTCCCATGTCTCTGCCAACGGAAGTAAATCAATTTTTTTGCCATATTCTTCTCTCAACCTTGTGCCACCCCAAAGATAATCCTTTCCGGTTAGCACCAGTTTCATGATCTCCATCGCACCGTCCATCAATCAAGTTCAAACTTGATTTTATCGCTGACACTGATTTCGTCACCCAGCTGAACTTCAATCATATCCAACGAAGTAATCGCTTCGACAGTATGCTTACAGCCAGCTGAAATGGTAATCACATCACCTGTACGGAGAACCTGTTCCATTCCATCGACAATAGCCTTTCCCTTACCGGAAACCACCGTCCAGACTTCCTCGCGCTCATTATGCATATGGTAGCTCATTTTCTCTCCAGCCTTCATGGAGATTTTGACTGTCATGGAACCCGGCTGCACATCAATGACCGTATAGGTGCCCCAAGATTTCTCGGCATACATTGCCTCGGTTTCAATTTTCTCAACATATGGCTTCATGTAACCGCTACGCTCTTTATCTGAAATCAGAATACCATCACCACTTGCTGCAATGATCATATCTTTGCAACCCATGCATAGAACAGGAATGTTCAGTTCATTGACCACATTGGTGTTTTCACAGCTCTCATCCAGAATAGCTTTGCCCTTAGTCTTGTCTGCCATGACCTCAGCCATCATGTTCCAAGTACCGACATCCTTCCAGTCACCGCTATAGCGCAGAGCCTGAATGCTAGATTCTTTTTCGACCACAGCGTAGTCAAAACTAATTTTGGTCAGTGTGTCATATTTATTGAAAAGGTCACGATAATCCTCAAAATCGATCATACTGTGAGCCTTATCCAGCAGATATTCCAGCTTGAACGCAAAGATACCCGCATTCCACAGCGCGCTCTGAGCTAGATACTTCTTAGCAGTTTCGACATCCGGTTTTTCCTTAAATTCCTTGACCTTGCTGACATTTTCGCCGCTTTCAGGGATAATATAGCCATATTTCTCGCTCGGATAGGTCGGTTCAATGCCCATCAACGTCAGATTCGCATTGCCCTGTTCAGCCAGTTCCTGCAAAGTCTTAACAGCTTCATAATAGGTATTATCTACATATGGATCGACAGGGCAGACCACGACAGCTTCATCAGTTCTAACGCCCAATTCATCATGGAGATATGCTGCCGCTAGTGCAATTGCGGGAAACGTATCGCGGCGGCAGGGCTCCACACAAATAGAAGCCTTTTCACCAAGCTGATTCTTAATGGCACTTGCCTGTGATTTGCTCGTGGCAATTGTAATCTTCGCATCTGCATCTACGGTAGTGATCTGCCGATAGACACGCTGCACCATAGATTCATACTTATCGCCATCTTTGAACAGTTTAATAAACTGCTTACTGCGAACATCATTAGAAAGCGGCCAGAGGCGTTTGCCAGAGCCACCGGAAAGCAAAATAATATTCATTGTATTTTCTCCCATCATCTATTATTTCAAGTACGCTTCCGCACTCTTGCAAATTTCTGCTTCAACTTTTTCTGCTACAACCTTGTTCTCCGCGCTGACGGAAATATAAGTCTTCAGCTTTGGCTCTGTACCAGAAGGACGCACCACGATAGAACAGTTATCTTCCAGTAAGAATTTCAACACATCGGACTTCGGCAGACCATCCAGACCGGGTGCATAATCCAGCAGCTTTACGACTTTCTTGCCAGCAAACTCTTTGATGTCGCTACGGAATGCCCGCATGATGTTCTGCATCTTGGCAAAGCCAGCACTACCGTCAAATTCATAACTGTGCAAAGTATTCAAGCAGTAGCCATAACTCTTATACAATTCGTCCAGCTTATCCAGCAGACTGATGCCCTTGGTAGCGTAGTAGCTAAACATCTCGCAGATCATGTACGCACCATCCACACCGTCCTTATCGCGGACGTAGGAACCGGTCAAATAACCATAGCTTTCCTCAAAGCCGAATACATAGCTATCTACCTTTCCCTGCTGTTCCAACTTGCCAATCTGCTCACCGATAAACTTGAAACCAGTCAGCACATTGATGGTACGCAAACCATAGTGGGAAGCAATCTGCTCGCCCATATCCATCGTCACGATGGTCTTGACCATAGCCGGGTCAGCAGGCATCTTGCTGTGCTTCACGCGCTGGCCACAAATATAATCCAGTAACAGTATACCAGTCTGGTTGCCGGTCAGCAGTTCATACTCGCCTGCTTTGTTCTTGACCGCAATACCCACGCGGTCGCAGTCCGGATCAGTGGCCAGCAGAAGGTCTGCATTACACTTCTTGGCATATTCCATGCCCAATGCCATAGCCTCCTTAATCTCCGGGTTCGGATAAGGGCAGGTCGGGAACTTACCGTCCGGCTGCTCTTGCTCCTTGACCACTGTGATGTTGGTATAACCCATCTCTTTCAGGGTACGGATCACAGGCTTCAGACCGGTACCGTTCAGCGGGCTGTAAACAATTGCCACGTCCTTATTGACCTCTTCACCAAACAGAACGGACTGATTCTTGACCTCATTCACAAATGCAGTATAGACATCATCCGGAATATACTGAACGCTTCCATTTGCGAGACCAGTTTCAAAATCGCTGTGCTTTACATCGGAAAAAATATCCAGTTTTTCAATTTCAGCCAGAATTTCAGCAGCAGCTTCGGTCGTGATCTGGCAGCCATCTGAACCGTAAACCTTATAGCCATTGTATTTGCTCGGATTGTGAGAAGCGGTGATCATCACACCAGCTGAAGTGTGCAAATGGCGAGTTGCAAAGGAAACCGTTGGCACTGGCATCAGAACAGGCCAGATATTTACTTTGACGCCATTTGCCGCGAATACACCTGCGGCTACTTTTGCAAACACATCGCTCTTGATGCGGCTGTCATAGCCTATCGCCACAGAGGGTTCTGCAAAATTTTCCTTCAGATAATCAGCCAACCCTTGAGATGCCTTTGACACAGTGTAGATATTCATGCGGTTGGTACCTGCGCCGATTACACCGCGCAGACCACCGGTTCCAAACGCAAGGTCACGATAAAAGGCATCCTCAATTTTGGTATCATTCAGCGTTTTCAGTTCAGCGGCAACATCAGCATCTGCCGTTGCGTTTTCCAGCCAACGCTCGTATTCTTTTTTTACATTCATATTTCTCCCTCATAAAATTCACTCAAATAGCTTTACAATTTCCGGATTGATATCGTAGTAAGTATCCATATATCGTTCCATCCTATCGTAAATTTCCATTCTGGTTTCTAATCTATATTCTAATTCATTAATCGCTCGCTCAAACGCCTCCGCATTTTGAGGAACAACCAACATCTCTCTATTATTCAACAAATAATCTTTTGCAGCAAAGTCAGAACATACTGTAGGAATTCCCTTGCCTAACGACTCCAATACTTTAATCTTAGCACCTGTTCCCTCAAAAACCGGAATAATGCTGACATCACATTCTTTATAGTATGGATCGACAGAATCTACACTGCCTGTCACTATTATATTTTTACATTTCTCACCTAATTGTTTTATACGATAATCCGGCTTTCTTCCGACTAAATAGAGCTTATAGGCTGGATCACGTTTAACTAAAGGGATAAACACATTCTCGACAAACCACTCTATTCCATTAATATTGGGATACCAGTCCATGCTACCAACGATCAAAAGCTTCTTATCGAATTTTTTCAAGTCATTCTTGGCTTTAATTCTGTTAAATCTTATTAACGGCTTTGCAAACACAAGATTTTTTGCATTAGGAAATTCCGATTTGAATATATCAATATCCGAATTTGAAATACATAAACTCGCGTCGCTTTCGCAAATCATATTTTCTTCATATTTCTTTCTTCTTTCTATCCAATAATTTGATGCGACTGACTTTTTTGCTTTGTTTGCTTTAATATCTATAAAATTTTTAAATTCCACATTGTGCGAGATGTATATAAATCGCGCGCGTGGACATATTTTTTTCATTAACGTATAGTAGTTGTACATACCGATGTAATCAATTACTACGATATTAGGCTCGAAGTTCTTCACTGTGTCTTTTATCGTATTTACTATATTTGTATACGGAACCATCACTCCAGAATTATGTGAAATCCACTTGCTTATAGGCTGTCTAACTTTATTAAATTTACTCTTATGTTTATACGCGTTGACCAATGTAACATCTAATCCTTGAAATACACTATTGTCAGATTCAGCCAACTTTATTTCAAGTGATGTTGCTCGTGCAACCACCTTTAGTTCACAGACTTTTGAGAGTGCACGAATATATCCCAATGAGTGCATTGCTTGTCCACCTGAGCTTGGAAGAATAGAAGGCGTTATCCACAGTACTTTTTTCATTTTTTCTCCTTACTTAACTTCAAATTATCCAACAACTGTTTCGCTACATTATCCCATCCTAAATTGCTACTATATCGAAGCATTTTCTCACATTCCTTTTGGTAACACTTCTCATCGTCCATCAATTCTAAGATCTTATTAGCTAGCTCTTTAGGATCATTATTATCGTATAAAAGCCCTAACCGTCCATCATCCAGTTGTTCTCTAAGTCCTCCCTGATTTGAAGCTACAACAGGCGTTCCAAACTCAAATGCGATAGGAATCACACCAGATTGAGTTGCATCAACATACGGAACTACTACAATTGTATTTGGCAAGGCAAAATAGTTGCCAACTTCATCATCTTTTATATAACGATTAATCACATGAACATTAGGTAAGTGTGAATATTCATCCCTATACTCGTCAAATTTTCCAGACCCTAAGATGGTGAGTTCTATATCTGAATTTTGGCTAACAACTCGATTATAAGCATCTGAAAGAATATGTAATCCTTTATACTTTTCTATTCTTCCAAAGAAAAGAAGATGATATTTTTTCTTATACTCGGATTGAATTTTAGAATATTCTTTTGTAATTTGGTACATATTCATCCGTCCGTGCGGGAAATAATGGATTCTGTCTCTAGGAAAATCAAACTCTCTTTGAACTACGGGTATAAAACTCTTTGTTAACACAAATATATCATCATTTTCTCGATAAAACTTTCTATAACTTTCTTTACTAATGTTTGCACCACTATGCAAAATTGGATCATGACAAACAGCCGCTTTTAACCTGCTATTAATAGCCTTGTCTAAAACAGGTCCAAGTGTACTATAAAATGGTTTTATTGAGATATCAATCTTATGCCAAAATTTCATTTTTATAGCAATAAAATCAACAAAAATCAGCTTAAATAGTTTGTCGATTTTATTCCGACTTTCTGGGCTTTTTAGCCAATAAATATTTTCTTCTGTAAATTCCTGTGACCACTCATTGGCGTTAGGAATTCTTCTGGGGAGCACTGCATAAAGATTTTGTCCATTTTTTTTTAACCCTTTTGCTAATTCAAGTACAAATGCCGGCCCACTTTCACCAGACTTCGGATAATTTATTAAAATGTTCACTTTATTTACACCGCCCTTTCACTTTGCGAGCAATTTCAATCAATCCTGCTCGATAAATCAGCTGCTTGCTGTTTTCAATCATATAGTCTTTTCTTGATATTGGAATGTACCGTTGTACTGCCTTGTATATACCTTCATCTTTTACTGTCTTATAAAACTGTTCTCTATTTTTATGCTTATGTGGATAATTACAAACCATAATGCCGTCATATCCGATTGCCTTTTCTGTGCTAACAGATTGCATCCAAAGCAATTTTCTTTTTTTACAATAATCTATTGCTTTTCTTCCTCTATCGGTATTGACCATTACATTCGTATATCCACGGTCATCATCTTCCAGGCCCTCAATCAATTTATCTGCATTCCAGCAGTCATATATGGAAATATCAGCCGGTCTCTCTAAGCCCTTACATGGACACCCATAGCAAGATTGTCTAGAAGATATTTCAGAAAAGAAACTCTTAAGCATCAAATCAACTCTGGCACTTCCCGTATATTTCTGACCGTCCTCAAACAATACTTCCATGGTTCCGCTATGATAACCATATGTTTTCTTTCTGAAACTAAATTGAACCGGATTGGATTTGTATTTTGTTTTCATCCATTCCACATACAATTTCCATAAATATGGAGACGGCGTACCATGACAAATCACTTCTACAGTAAGAAGATTTTCATAGTCTTTTTTCAAATAATTATTTAGGCCTGCAATTTGGCAAGAAGTTCCAGAAAAAGTGACAAATCGTCCCTCTTTTAAATTTTTCTCAACTTTATGGAAGATTCCTTGAATTTCACTTTGGACATACTTAGATCCTCTAAATGCAGATAACTCAACACCTGTGTCATCTGTACAAGCATGAACAATATGCATCTTGTTATCACAAATACAGCCATATGCCACACCATTTTGCTCCAATGCATACATCGCAAGTGCAGAAAAAGCTCCGCCAGATGTGCTATTATCCAGAATTTGATCCTCCGAATTTCGCACGACCAAACTCTCTATAGCAGGATTTTTTTTGAATCCGGTAATAAATGGGCATACCCTCTCACATGCTCCACAGTTTACACATTTTCTTTGGTCAACTTTGGGATATAGAAATCCCTCTTCATCTGGGATCATCTCTATACATATTTTAGGGCACGCACTTTGGCAGGCAGTACACCCACAGCACTTACTTTTTTCCTTTATCTCTATCATCCTGCTATGCTCCCTCCTATATATCGCCTTGGAATGCTGTATCAATATATTGATTCGTTGTTTTTTGTAGCTGCTTCAATTTACAAGTTACTTCTGCGTAGTTTATATCCTTCTGGATTTCTAAAATATCTCCTGAAAATCTTCTATCACTAACACCAAGGTTTTGACAGAGAGAATCTATTCTGGAGTTTTTCGATGTTGCACTTGTGTTTGCAT
>OLNY01001294.1_pt1 | contig 20354 bp, 16 predicted proteins | sample 1671981 | NCBI WGS metagenome assembly OLNY01 (sample SAMEA3136632, study PRJEB25190) | human gut metagenome | biome: human gut; feature: human-associated habitat; material: faeces | place: Austria | collected 2013
ACAAACGGTCAGGCTCCGTTTATCACGGTGTTTATGTATCTCGACGAAGTGCCGGAGGGACAGACCAGAGATGACCTGGCAGCGATCATTGAGGAGATGCTGCATCAGAGAATCAAGGGAGTAAAGAACGAAAAAGGAGTATTTATTACCCCGGCTTTCCCGAAACTGATTTATGTACTCGAAGAAGATAATATCCATGAGGATTCCAAGTATTTTTATCTGACACGCCTGGCTGCACAGTGTACGGCAAAGCGCATGGTTCCGGATTATATTTCCGAAAAGAAGATGAAAGAACTGAAAGTGGACAAGAACGGGGAAGGACACTGCTATCCATGTATGGGATGCCGCAGTTTTCTTACTCCGTATATTGACCCGGAAACCGGAAAACCGAAATATTACGGACGTTTTAACCAGGGAGTTGTGACGATCAATCTGGTGGATGTGGCATGTTCTTCCGGAAAAGATGAGAAAAAATTCTGGAAGATTCTCGATGAGCGTCTAAAACTGTGCTACCGGGCACTGATGTGCAGACATAAGAGACTTCTTGGCACACCGAGTGATGTGGCTCCGATTCTGTGGCAGAACGGAGCGCTTGCCCGTCTGAAAAAGGGAGAGACGATCGACAAACTTTTATTTGGCGGTTATTCCACCATCTCTTTGGGATATGCGGGATTGTGTGAGTGTACCCGTTATATGACAGGTGTTTCCCATACGGAGCCGGAGACCGGAACACCATTTGCACTGCGTGTCATGCAGCGTCTGAATGATGCCTGTGCAGAGTGGAAAGAAAAGGAAAATATGGATTTCAGTCTGTACGGTACGCCGCTGGAATCCACCACCTATAAATTTGCAAAGTGTCTGCAGAAGCGTTTCGGTATCATAGAGGGCGTAACAGATAAAAATTATATTACGAACAGTTATCATGTGCATGTGACGGAAAATATCAATGCTTTTGATAAACTGAAGTTTGAGTCACAGTTCCAGAAGCTGTCTCCGGGTGGTGCAATCAGCTATGTGGAAGTACCAAATATGCAGGATAATATTGATGCCGTGATTGCCGTCATGAAATACATTTACGATAATATTATGTACGCGGAGCTCAACACGAAGAGTGATTACTGTATGGAATGTGGCTATGACGGTGAGATCAAAATTGTTGAGGAAAAGGACAGCGGAAAACTCGTCTGGGAGTGTCCGAACTGCGGAAACCGTGATCAGGATAAGATGAGTGTTGCACGTCGTACGTGCGGGTATATCGGAACACAGTTCTGGAATCAGGGACGTACACAGGAAATCAAAGAAAGAGTATTACATTTATAAAACATGGAAGAAAACAAACGGAAACAATATGCCCATTTGTATGAACACCATGAGGTAGAAGATCCACAACCCCGGGAAGAGAAAGAAAAACCCATCGGGCCGAGTGGCAGAAACCGCCATCGGCCGATGGTGGAAAAGGTATGCAGACGCATCGCCTTTTCTTTCCTGGCCATGGCGGTTGTTCTGTTACTTGCATTGAATTATTTTCAGATCAAAGAGGCAAAAAAGGAAGCGGTTTTGGAATATATCCGCAAAGAAAAGCAGCAAATGAAAAATCGTGAGACAGAAAAGACGGACCAGCTTGCAATCTTAGACCAATATGATATATTATATAGTATGTATCCGGATCTGGTTGGATGGATCAAAGTTGACGGGACACCAATCGATTATCCGGTGATGCAGGATCATACAGGCGGGGAATATTATCTGAAACACAATTTTGAAGGAAAAGATGATAATAAGGGAAACCCGTTTGTTTCCGCAGATGCCAGCATTGATCCGATGGATCAGAATATTGTGATCTTTGGGCACAACGTAAGTGATGGAAGCCAGTTTGGAGATCTGGATGCCTATCTGGATAAGAAATTTTACAAAAAGCATCCGGTGATTACTTTTGATACGATTTATGAAACTGGACAATATCAGATTGTTGCGGTGGTAAAGACACATGTAAAGGAAAAAGACGAATCCGGATTCCGTTATTACTGGTTTCGGAATTATAAAAACCGGAAAGAGTTTCAGAATCTGCTGGATTTTGTGGAAGAGAACCGTGTGTATGATACAGGGGAGCATCTTATCTATGGAGATACCACAATCATGCTCTCTACCTGTGAATACACGGTAAACAATGGGAGACTCGTAGTCATAGCAAAAAGGATATAGGGCAGAAGATGAAAAAATTAGGGATGATGAAAACGATACTGATGATGGGATGTGCGCTGGCGTTGCTTTTTGCAGCCGTTCCGCAGCCGGTTATGGCGGCGAACAGCCAGATGAATCTGACGGTTGGAACAACCAATGATGCAAAAGCCGGAGATACGGTAACGGTACGTCTGGTCGGAAGCAATAATCCGGGACTTTCGACATTTGCAGCAAGACTGGCATATGACGATTCTGATCTGGAATATGTAGGAACCACATGGGCAAATACGATTTCTTCGGATTCGGGAAATATTGAGCTGGTTTCCCCGGTTACGGAAAATAATCAGCAGGCACTTAATCTTTCGGCAATTTTAAATAAGACTTATTCCCAGAATGAAACCATTGCCACGGTTACCTTTAAGGCGAAAAATGCATATACAACGATGCCAGTTACCCTGACAGTGCGTGAAGTGACGGATGCAAGTTACAATCCGGTTACGGTTACAACGGTTGTGGATGCTTCTGCAGGACAGACACAGAGCCAGTCACAGTCCCAGAGCACTTCCCAGAGTCAGTCGGACAGTCAGGATGACACAGAGTATACAGATGATATAGACGATACGGACGATACCGATTCGTACGATGATACAGACGATACGCAGGATTCCCAGAGCAGCAGCGGGAATACACATAAAACTTCATCGAACAAAAAGAATAACAGTGGAAATACATCAAAAAACGGAAACCGGACAGATGCAACACCAAAGACAGGTGCGGTTGATCTGCGGATGGTATTTGGAGCAGCAGTAATTGTTTTTTTACTGGTAGCAGCAGGCTGCATCCGTTTCCTGAATAAAAAGAAAGAGTAAATTATGAATTATGCTGGAATTAAGTATTGTGACATCGCAAACGGTCTCGGCTGTCGGACGGTACTGTTTGTATCCGGATGCCGCAATGCATGTAAGGGCTGTTTTCAGCCACAGACATGGGATTTTACCTATGGAGAATGTTTCGATGAGCAGGTACAGCAAAAGGTGCTTGATTCACTGAAACCGGAGTATATAGAGGGAATGACCCTGTTGGGAGGAGAGCCGTTTGAGGAAGAAAATCAGGAGGCTCTTCTTCCTTTTATGAAAAAAGTAAAAAGTTTGTATCCGGATAAGAATGTCTGGGCATTTACCGGATATATATATGATAAAGACCTGATTTTGGGAGGCAGAAAACATACGAAAGATACGGATGACCTGCTTTCCCTGATCGATGTACTGGTGGATGGTCCATTTATTGAGGAACAGAAGGATATTACGCTCAAATTCCGGGGATCGGTCAATCAGCGCATTCTTGACTTGAAAAAAACCATGGAAAGTGGCAAAATAGTTAAGTTGATGGAATAGTTATGAAAACGAGGATGGATACATATGAAAAAGCATATTAATGCATTGTTGGGATTTGTCTGTTATACAATCGGTGTGATTGCAGCAGCATATTACGGGTTGTGGAAGATGCTTGTGCTGCCGCTTCATACTCTGGCAGTTTCTTTTCTGGCAGGGGACCTGAATGTCACACTGCTTGCGGTATGTGTTGTCAAAATACTTTTTTCAACAACGATGGCAGGATTGATCTGGTGCATTGGCTATATAGCCTATAATCACTTTAAAGGCACACAGGATCCGGACTGGGAAACTATGGAGAAAGAGTACATGGCAGAAAAAGAAGAGAAAGAGAGGCAGGCATCGTGATTTTACGGGTTCCGGAATATTATGAGAAATTTTCCTGCATTGCATCCCGCTGCAAGGACAGTTGCTGTGCAGGCTGGGAAATTGACATTGATGAGGATTCCTATGCATATTACAACAGTGTGGAAGGCAAATTTGGCAAAAGACTCAAAGAAAGTATGTATGAGGCCGATCCGGATGATGATGGCGGTGGATACCGTTTTAAGCTGAAAGGGAAGAAACGCTGTGCCATGCTCAATGACCATAATCTCTGCGATCTTTATACAGCACTTGGGGAAGAGGCTCTGTGTGAAGTGTGTACAGAATATCCGCGTTTTTCCCTGATTTACGGAGATGTGGAGCAGAAAGCACTGAGTCTTTCCTGCGAGGAAGTCGGACGGATTCTGTTTGAGCGGACAGAACCGGAAAAGCTGGTGGATATAGAGCTGCCCGGAAATTGCGATGACGGTGAGGATGATCCGGCATATGTTGCATTCATGGAATGGGTGCAGCAGGAGTCGGTGAATATTCTGCAGAATCGTACCCATAATATTCCGGAGCGCATGAGAGAGTTTCTGGCGTGGTGTGACCGTGTACAGACCGTGATCAATTATGCACAGGCAAAAGAGGATATGTCGGTACTGGCAGACTGGAGATACGAAGATGCCGGTCATGAACTTCGGGAGTGGGAGCAGAAAAATATTGAGGGAAAAGAGAAGCCGGTTCGTGCACTTTCTTATGAAGATTTCGAGGAACGTTTTGCGGTTTTTGCCGATATGGAAGAGCTGGATGATGAATGGGTTCACACCAAGGAAGAATTCGAAAAGCTGTATCACAAAGATACCTATGAGGCATTTCTGACAGAATATATGCGATCATCGGATTATTCGGAACTTGGCTATGAACATCTTCTGGTTTATTTTGTGTATCGTTATCTGATGAATTCGATATATGATTATGATATTTTATCCTATGCCAAAATGATTGTGATGGCAACCCTTGTGGTACGAGATATGGATGCGGCACGTTTTTACAGAAACGGTGGCAAATTCACAATGTCTGACCGTATTGATGTAGCGCGTATTTTCTCAAAGGAAGTGGAACATTCCGAAGGAAATGCACAGGATCTGAAAGAAATGTGTATGATGGAAGAAATTGCGAAAGTGGATGCACTTTGCAGACAGATTTAAACGTTTATAACAGAGATAAAACAGGCATCTGGCGAACCCCGGATGCCTGTTTTGTATTATGCTTTATTTGTCTAACAGATCGGTATAGAAATCTGCGTAATCCTTGCGGTTGTCCTTGCAAAAATCAATGGCAGCAGATGGATGCTGGTTCAGACGTCCGGTCAGCAGATACGGAATATCATATCCCCATACGGCACCGGTTTCTTTGAGCGGCAGCATATAGTCTTCTAAGAACCGGAGTACCGGGAATACATTGTATTTCGGATTTTTCAGAAAACTCAGAAGCAGTTCCATGGCACAGTTTCCGGCACCCCGCCCCATGGACATCATGGTAGCATCTAAAAGACTGACACCGTGGGAGAGTGCTTCGATCGTGTTGGCAAAGGCAAGCTGCTGGTTATTGTGTGCATGCATACCGATGTATTTGCCGTATTTTTCTCCAAGTTCGGTGTATTTATCTGCAATCGCACGGATCTGTTCCGGGTAAAGAGCACCGTAACTGTCCACGATATAAATGCCATCGGCGCTGCTTTGACCGACCATTTCAAGTGCCTGGTCAATATCGGATTCTTTGGCATTGGAGATTGCCATGATATTACAGGTTACCTCGTAGCCCTTTGCCTTGGCATCTTCAATCATTTCGATTGCAGCAGGCATCTGGTGCACGTAAGTTGCCACACGAACCATGTCAATTACACTGTCTTTTTTGTCAATGATATCTTTTTTGTAATCGCAGCGTCCGACATCTGCCATGACGGAAATCTTCATATCGGAGTTGTTGTCACCAACGATCTCACGGATGGATTCCTCATCACAGAACTTCCACTTGCCGAATTTATTTACGTCAAACAGCTCCTTGGAAGCTTTATAACCAAACTCCATATAGTCAACGCCGGCCTTTACATTGGTGCGGTAGAGTGCGTTGATAAAGTCATCGGAGAACATAAAGTTGTTTACGAGTCCTCCGTCACGAATGGTTGCGTCCAATACACGAATATCGGAACGTGCTGTCATTAAGTCTCCTTTTTGAGCCATTTTTGTTTCCTCCTTGTGGTTCTTTGAATCTTTTACACTTTAACGCTTTGACGCGTGTGAGTATATAATAACACAATTCGATAAAAATGCAAGCAAAAACTTTACTTTTTTCCTGTCTCCTAATATAATTAAATTGGGTGAAAGCCCGAAGGAGGATAAAATGATATACTTATTAGGAACATATGAACACGCACTGGTTGCTTTTATCGGTGTTTTATTTGCTTTTGCAGCGACCTGTATTGCAATTGCAAAATTAAACGGGTATCTGCCGAAGGACATGGGAAGACAGTATGCACATGATGGAGCTCTTTCCGCAGGAAAACCAAGAGGTGCGGGTATTATTTTTGTGTTGACTTTTGTTGTTTCCGCATTGTTGTTTGGCAAAATGAATAAGGAAATTATCATTTATCTGGTGCTGATCGTCATCGAAATGTTCACCGGATTCTTTGATGATGCCGCAGAAAAACCATGGGGAGAGTATTTAAAGGGAATTCTGGATCTGGCAGTGGCAGTCGTTGTAGCCATTTCCTATCTGCATTACAATTCCAGTGAGATCACCATTGCCATTACGGGAACGACCATCGTGATTCCACCGGTTGTATTTGCCATTCTGACCGTTATTCTGGTGTGGGTTTCCATCAATGTTACCAACTGTTCGGATGGTGTGGATGGATTGTCGGGAACATTGACCATTATCACGTTGATGAGTGTGTTTGTTCTTGACAATATTTTAAAAGTCAATGATTCTTTCAATTACTGTATTTTACTGTTTGCGGTATGTCTGCTGGGATATCTGTGGTATAACGCAACACCGAGCAAGCTTCTTATGGGAGATGCCGGATCACGTGCAATGGGTATTTTTATTGCCATTGCGGTATTGAAGATGCACAGCCCGTTTATGTACCTGCTGGTTGCTGCGGTACTTATCGCAGACGGTGGTCTTGGTCTGGTAAAGGTTTCACTGCTTCGGTTTTTAAAGATACATATTCTAAAGAATACCATCACACCGATTCACGACCATGTAAGAAAAAAGGGTGGGTGGTCCAATGCCCAGGTGGTATTTCGCTTTGCTATCATTCAGATTGTAATTTCACTTGCAGCAATTTATCTGGTTATGATTTAAGTTGTAGTTATAATTGGAGGCTTTATGCGTTTTGTTTCCATTGAAGATGCCAGACCGGGAATGTGTCTTGCGTATGATTTATATGATTCCATGGGACGTACCATGGTGGGAAGCGGCTGTGAACTGACGGCTTCCTATATCAATAAACTAAACGAATACGGATTTAGCGGTATCTATATCGAGGATGAACAGTCGAAAGATATCTACATCGAAGCAACAATACCGGAAAAACTGCGCCAGGAAGGGTTTAAATGTGTGCAGGAGAATGATATTGACCGTTGTGCCGAGATTGCACAACAGATTGTGGAGAATCTTTTGTCCAGGGAAAATGTGTGTCTGGATATGACGGATCTGCGCTCATACGATGATTACACATATGCACATTCGGTGAATGTTGCTGTGCTCTGCTGTGTGATCGGTATGGGGATGGGAATGAGTGAACGCGATCTGAATTATCTGGTTACAGCGGCTCTTTTGCATGATCTGGGAAAGCTTGCTATTCCAAAGGAAATACTAAACAAACCGGGCAGGCTGACACCGGATGAATACCAGCTGATGAAGACCCATTCGACCCGTTCGTACCAGCTGCTTTCGAAGCGCTGGAATATTTCGGCGCATATCAAGCAGACGGTACTTCTTCATCATGAAAATGTAGATGGAAGCGGATACCCACAGGGGCTGATGGGAGATGAACAGTCACTCTCCGTAAGAATTGTACATGTGGCGGATGTGTATGATGCGCTGACATCAAGACGTCCGTATAAGAAACCATATTCCCCTTATGAGGCGGTAGAGTATCTCATGGGAGCCTGTGGCATCATGTTTGACAAAAATGTTGTGGAAGTGTTTATGGAGCGGGTTCCGCTGTTTCCGAGAGGGACGGAGGTAAATCTGTCGGATGGACGTAAGGGCCTGATCTATGAAAACAAAGGACCGCATAATCTGCGACCGATTCTGAATATGCCGGATGGGACCAAACTGGATCTGATGGAAAATAAAAACTTAAATGTTACGATTCTTCCACCGGAATATCTTGATACGGTTTCTCCAGATTCGGAAGAGCCGGAAAGAAAGAAGATGGTTCAGGAAACTGCCAGAAAAAAAATCATGATCGTAGATGATATGAAGACCAATCTGGATGCCATGCGTGGAATTCTCGAGGATGAGTATACCGTTATTCTCTGTAAATGCGGAAAACAGGCATTGCATTATCTGGAACACAATGAGTTTCCGGATCTGATCATTATGGATGTTGATATGCCGGAAATGAACGGAATCGAGACTACCATGAGAGCAAACAAGCTCACAGGGGGCAGGATACCGGTTCTGTTTGTCACGGCCATGTGTGATGCGCATACGGTAATGACCTGTCGGAGACTGCATGCGGCAGGATATATTGTGCGGCCATATAAAGCCATTTATATCAAATCCGAAGTAGAGCGGATATTTAGTGGTTGGAGGTAAAACGGATATGGGACTGGTTTTCCATCTGATCTGTCTTTTTTTTACACTGTTTGTATTACAAAGTTATGTCAGCAGCGGGTTTCACGCAAGGGAACACCGGCTGCTGCCGTTGGTTTTAGGGCTGATTGCATTGAACAGTTTTTATCGCATTACCTATTATGTTACGGGAGAGGCAAAGACACTTCGTATACTGACAGATTTACTGGCCATTCACATGCTGTATCTTATGATTCATTATGTGGGTGATTTTATGAAATTCCAGTTGAAACTCAGGACGGAAGTGATTTTGTTCTGCAGTCTGGTGCTGTTTAATTCCATGTTGATTATACGTGCTGCGCAGCGCGAGACGTATCAGGATGCGTTTCGGATTGCGCTGCTTTGTTATACGGGAATTCTTCTGGGGCTGGCTACTTATGTGAGAGTGAAAAGCGAGGTTTCTGTCTGGGAGGGACATGTAAATGATATGTTGTATCTTGGCATGGCACTTCCGGGAGTCGCAATGTTGTTTCGCGCAGTTACGCCGAAAGCGGAAGAATTTCTGGTGCCGGGAGCTTTTGAAATTTCCTGTCTGATTGTCTTTTATCTGATGATGACGGGAAGATTATCCAATGTGACGAACATTATCCGGGAAAACTTTTATAATATCAGTGATATCCCTACGTTTTTGTTTGACAACAGAATGCGTTACCGGGATGTCAATGCCAGTGCCAGACGATGGTTTCCGGAAATTGTGGGGGAACTGACGGACGATCCGCAGGAGTACCCTTTTTATACCAAAATGATGCGTTGGAGTAAAGACCCGGATCAGGATTATGTGGTTCAGTGGAAAGAAAGTTATTGCAGGTGTCAGCTGCATCCGGTCTGCAGTGAAAATGTGGTGAGAGGATATATTCTTACTCTGCTCGACATCACACAGCAAAAGAAGGAAACGGTTCTGATGGAGGATCTGAAAAAGAAAGCAGAAGAACAGTCATTTTTAAAAAGCCGTTTTCTGGCATCGGTCAGTCATGATCTGCGCAGTCCGCTGCATGCGATTATCGGAGGTTCGGACATTTTAAAAAGGCAGAATCTTCCGGATGAGAGCAAAAACATTCTTGAATATATCCGTGTCGCGGGAAATAATCTGCTTGAACAGGTGGATACCATCCTTGCATATTCGAAGCTGGAAGCAGGAATGTTGACGCTCAAAGACAAAACATACAATTTTTATGAGATGATCGAGGAACAGGCCCGTCTTTGTCTGCTGAATATCCGGGAAAAAGATATCGTATTTACCGTGAGGTTTCTGGACCGGTTTCCGGAGCAGGTAAGTGGGGACTATTTACGTGTGGCACAGATTTTTCAGAATATTTTATCGAATGCCTGCAAGTTTACGGAACAGGGAACGATCACGCTGTCACTCCACTGTAAGATGGAAGAAGGACAGGTATGGTTTGACGGCTGTGTGGAAGATACCGGTGTGGGAATGACAAAGGAAAAACTTGCACAGGTATTTGCGGAATATGTCTCGTTCTCCGAGGATATGGGGGTAGAGGGCTTTGGCCTGGGTCTGTCAATTGTCAGACAGCTCGTAGAAATGATGCATGGCTGGGTAAGAGCAGAGAGTGATCCGGGAAAAGGGACACGCGTATCTTTTGGGTTTTATCAGAAACAGGTTATGGCTGAGATATCAGAGCCGAGAAACATCGGACGGGAAATATTAAAAGAACAGAATGATCCGCAGGTCGAAGAAATACAGCCGAACTGGATTTATCCGCGGGCACGTGTCCTTCTGGTGGATGATATGGAAGCAAACAGGGTGATTTTTCAGGAACTTGCGGCTCCATGGAAGTTTATACTGGATCTGGCGGTGTCAGGAGAAGAAGCTGTACAGATGGTAAAAGAACGGGAATACCAGATGATCATTCTGGATCAGATGATGCCTGGAATGTCCGGATTTGAGACGGCGGATCAGATACAAAGATACAGTCATGCACCGCTTGTTCTTATGACAGCGGATATTTCTGATGAAGTCAGAAGCCGTTCCATCCGGCATGGATTTACCGATTTTATGCCGAAACCGATCCGGCTGCAGCGGATGAGGCAGGTTTTAGAAACCGGAATTCCGGTCAGATACAGGGAACTTCCGAATCCGGTCGATGCGTCAAAGAAGGCGAAAGCCACAGGGCAGAGGAACGCTACGGATATCCGTACGCTGGAATCTTATTGGAAAGAGGTGGAGGGTTTACTTCCGAAACTTCCGGAATATGTCCAGCGGGATCTGCATATGTTTCAGACAAAAGTTCATGGAATCAAAGGGATCAGCCGCCAGATTGGAAAAGAGGAGATTGCCCAGCAGGCAGAAATTATGGAGATGGCGGCAAAGACCGAAAACCGTGCCTTTATAAACCGGAATCTGCATATCTTCTTAGAGCAGCTGCGGGGGACGGTGAAAGAAATAAAACAGGAGACCAAAGATTTACCGGAGAGTGGTCACATACTTCGGCAGGGAAAACTCCCCATGATGGATGAAGAGCAGCGACGACTGTGCTGGAAAGGGTTAAAGTATGGATTTGATACCTATGATATTGCACAGATTGAGGAGAATATAAAGATACTTTCCGAACATGAATTACCGCCGGAAGAAAAAGAAAGGCTTCCCGTGGTAAGGGAAGCCTATGAAAATCTGGATTATGAAATTGGAAGCAAAGCCTGTATGTTTTAGACGCGGCGGCGCAATAACGCATAAAATTTTTCAATATGGAAAGGTTTTCCCTGAACCGCCTGGACTTTCAGGCGGTTTTCTTCATTGAAACCTACCAGAATGTTGTGATTGGCTTCTGCCAGGTAATCCATAATACCGTCAATATCGGATTTGGTATTTTTCGGACAGTTTACATACATATGTTTGTTTGCGGTAATATGCATGGTATAAGAGATGCTGAAATGATACCAGAGCATTTTGTGGAGCGTCGAATGTTTATAGATCCACAGAATCTCCTGAATAGGCACAATGGCATTTCCATATGGTGATGTCATGATAAAATAATGTTCGGTAATAAACATATCCTCCGTTGCCAGCTGTGGAAGTGTTGCAAGTTCTTCCTCGGCCTCGGCGAGAATCTGACCCGGATGTCCGAAGACGATCAGGTTCTGGCACGGTGGGGAAAGCACCGGGAACCGGATATAGACCATACAGATCAGAAGATACAGGACGGTATAAATCATGGAACCGAAATACGCGAAGAATAAAATGCGCGTCGTGGTTAAATGATAGTCAGGCTCACTGAAATAATACGAAGACAGCTGATTGCGGATACCGGTTTCGGTCCAGTTCAGGTCAGAGGAAAGCTGGGACAAAAGTGCCAGATAAGATTCTTTTCCTTTGACGATCCGGCCGGTGACGGTCAGACGGTCGATCGTAGGGAGTCCTTCCTCACATGTATGCGGGGTAAGGAGAATGATGCTGCAATTATTTTTCTGTGTGGTGTAATAATAATATCCGCGGGTCTGTCCATAGGTTTCACAGGTATATCCGCTGAATTTCAGATCTGTGAAGGTCATGCGTACATAACGGTGATGGTCCTTGCAGGCGTCCGCAATTTTGGTATTGTCGGAAAGCTGTGCAGGGCGCAGCATGGCACCCAGTGGAAATACGATCCAGAGAACTGCAAGTAAAACCAGATATATCATTGGAGAAAAAAGTCTTCTGCGATAGAAGGCCTGAATATTTTTGGAAATATAATGTTCGTAGCTGTCAGGCATGGAAAATCCTTTCTGTAGTTCAACTTATGCATTCAGTATAAAGGTTTCGGGAAGAATAATCAACCTTGCTTTTGCCATAAAAACTTGCTAAACTATGATACAAAGCAGGAGGAAAAGAATGGACGCGTATACGGGTTTTGCGCAGGTTTATGACCTGTTTATGGATAATGTGCCCTATGATGAATGGTGTGCATATATTTGTGAGACATTAAAAAAGCATGGAATTGCAGACGGACCGGTGCTGGATCTGGGATGCGGAACCGGAGAACTGACCCGGAGACTGGCTGCCTGTGGGTATGATATGACCGGTGTGGATGTTTCTGTGGATATGCTGCAGAAAGCCATGGAAAAGCAGACAGATCCACCGATTCTTTATCTGCTGCAGGAGATGCAGACACTCGAACTGGATGGATGTGTGCGGGCAGTCTGCTGTACCTGTGACTGTGTCAATTATGTACTTGAGCCACAGGAACTTTCCGATGCATTCCGGCGGGTTGCTGCCTGTCTGGAAAGCGGTGGAGTATTTATCTTTGATATGAATACCGCCTATAAATACGAACAGCTTCTCGGAGATCACACATTTGCGGAGAGCAGGCGGGAAGGAAGTTTTATCTGGGAAAATTATTATGACGAAGAGACCAGAATCAATGAATATGACCTGACACTGTTTATCCCGGAAGCGGGAGAGCTGTACCGTCGATATGCGGAAACACACTATCAGAGAAATTATAAGGTGGGACAGATAGTGGATTTTCTGCAGCAGGCGGGACTGGTCTGTGAAGGAATGTATGATGATTACACCGACGCCGGGGTCAAAGCCGACAGTGAGCGTATCACATTTGTTACAAGAAAAGAATAAAGGAGAAATGATACATGGCAGATTATATTGTTAGAGCAACCGCAGCAGGTGCCGCAATCCGGGCATTTGCAATTACATCGAGGGATCTGGTGGAGACCGCCAGACAGGATCACAATACGTCCCCGATCATGACGGCAGCCCTGGGACGTCTGTTGTCCGGCGGTGCGATGATGGGAACAATGTTAAAAGGGGAAAAGGATCTTCTGACCCTGCAGATTCAGTGCAGCGGTCCGGCCAGGGGACTTACCGTTACTGCGGACGCCAATGGACATGTCAAGGGATTTGTCAATAATCCGATTGTGGAACTTCCGCCAAACAAAGACGGACATTTAAATGTAGGGGGCGCGCTGGATCTCGGTATTTTGAGCGTCATCAAAGATATGGGATTGAAAGAGCCATATGTGGGACAGTGTCAGCTGCAGACAGGAGAGATTGCAGAAGATTTAACCTATTATTTTGCAACTTCCGAGCAGATTCCGTCTGCGGTAGGATTGGGCGTGCTGATGAACAAAAACAACACGGTGCGTCAGGCCGGCGGATTTATTATTCAGCTTATGCCGTTTACGAGTGACGAGATCATTGAAAAACTGGAAAAGCGTATTGCAGAGATCGATTCTGTGACTATGATGCTGGAGCGAGGACTGACACCGGAAGGAATTCTCGAAGAAATTCTCGGAGATTTCGGCTTGGAAATCACCGACAAAATTCCGGCAGCATTTGTCTGTGACTGTTCCAAGGAGCGGGTATCCCGCGCACTTTCGACGCTCAGCAAAAAAGATCTCGATGACATCATCAATGATGGGGAGAGCATCGAGGTAAAGTGCCAGTTCTGTAATAAGGCATATGAATTTTCCGTAGAGGAATTAAAGGAGTTGAGAAAGTGAGACAGGGATTTGTAAAAGCAGCTGCAGTCACACCGAAAATTAAAGTGGCAGATACAAAATACAATGCAGAACTGATTCTGGATATGATGAAAGAAAGTACCCGGCAGGGAGCAAAGATTGTAGTTTTTCCGGAACTTTGTCTGACCGGCTATACCTGTCAGGATCTGTTTTTGCAGGAACGTCTGCTGCAGGGCGCAAAGGATGCGCTGATGAAATTAGTAAAAGAGAGTGCTTCACTGGACGCCATTTTTTTCGTGGGACTTCCCTTTGAAATCCTTGGAAAATTATACAATGTGGCGGCAGTGTTTTCCCATGGAGAAGTGCTTGGACTTGTACCGAAGAGTTATCTGCCGAATTACAATGAATTTTATGAGGCGAGACATTTCGTATCCGGAGCAGAGCTTGCGACAGAGGTGGTTCTGCCGGACGGAAGCAGTGTTCCTGCGGACCGGGATCTGCTTTTTGTCTGTGAGCAGATGCCGAAACTCAGAATTGGTGTGGAACTGTGTGAGGATCTGTGGACACCGAATCCGCCGAGTATCTCCCATGCACTGGCGGGGGCGTCTGTTCTGGTGAATTTGTCGGCTTCGAATGAACTGACCGGCAAAGACAGTTACCGCAGGGAACTGGTAAGTGGCCAGTCTGCACGTCTTCTTGCGGCATATATTTATGCGTCAGCGGGAGAGGGAGAGTCTACACAGGATCTGGTGTTCTCCGGGCACAACATCATTGCGGAAAACGGACAGATTCTTGCGGAATCCAAGCGTTTTGGACATGGCATCCTGTATTCGGAGATTGATGTGGAACGTCTCTGTGCACAGCGCCGCAGAATGACAACTTTTGTCACTGAGGATCAGACACATACCGAGATTCTGTTCTCTTTAAAAATAGAAGAAACAAAACTGACGCGGTTTATTGATCCGGCACCGTTTGTGCCAACAGACAGACAGAACAGGGAAAAGCGTTGTGATGAAATTCTGATGATTCAGGCAATGGGACTAAAAAAACGTCTGGAACATACCGGAGCCAATGCTGTGGTAGGTATTTCCGGAGGACTGGATTCGACGCTGGCACTGCTGGTGACCGTGCGTGCCTTTGATCTGTGCGGGCGGGATCATAAGGGAATTACGGCCGTCACCATGCCGGGATTCGGGACAACCGACCGCACATATGACAATGCTGTCAAACTGATTCAAAGCCTTGGGGCAGAATTTGTGGAAGTGGATATCTGTCAGTCGGTAAATGTGCATTTTTCGGATATCGGACAGGACCCTTCGGTGCATGATGTGACATATGAAAATTCCCAGGCGCGGGAACGCACGCAGATTCTGATGGACATTGCGAACAAAAAGAATGCGCTTGTGATCGGAACCGGAGATCTGTCGGAACTTGCACTGGGGTGGGCAACGTACAACGGAGATCATATGTCCATGTATGCCGTGAATGCTTCTGTGCCAAAGACACTAGTCCGGCATCTGGTGCGTTATTATGCGGATACCTGTGAGGACAAGCAGCTTTCCGATACACTGTATGATGTATTGGATACACCTGTTTCTCCGGAGCTTCTGCCGCCGGAAGACGGAAAAATTTCACAGAAGACCGAGGATCTGGTAGGTCCGTATGAACTGCATGATTTCTTCCTGTATTATATGTTGCGTCAGGGATTTTCCCCTGCAAAAATTTATCGTCTGGCAAAAATTGCGTTTGCGGGAACTTATGAAGATGCATTTATTTTAAAATGGCTGAAAACGTTCTGCCGCAGATTTTTTGCGCAGCAGTTTAAACGTTCCTGCCTTCCGGACGGCCCGAAAGTCGGATCTGTTGCTGTTTCTCCGAGAGGAGATCTGCGTATGCCGAGTGATGCGTGTGCAACATTGTGGATGGAGGAACTGAATACGATTTCTTAGAAAAATACATTTTTTATTCGAATCTTAACCGCCATTATGCTATAATGAAACATACGGATGCAAGAGATAAGGAGAAAGAAGATTCGGATGAAAAAAACATTGTATATCATAAGAGATATAGCCATTACCGTCGGGATTCAGCTGGTGTGTTTTATGGTCTGTTTGTGGATACAAAACAGTACTGTGGAAAATGCGCTGATCCCGGCAGTATCTATTTTTGGAGTCTTTCTGACTTCTGTGATCACACCGGGGTATCTGTATGGTGTGGCAGCTGCAATTCTCAGCGTTCTTGAAGTGAATTTTGCTTTCACATTTCCATTTTTTCACTTTAATTTTTCCATACCGGAGAATATGGCATCGGCAGTGATCATTATACTGATGGCTTTGATTACCTGTGGGTTTACCACCAAAATAAAGTATAATAAAATTCTCGAAGAAGAGAGAGAAAAAGAAAAAATCCGTGCAGACATATTCCGTGCGGTTTCCCATGATCTTCGGACTCCGCTTACCACGATCTATGGCTCCAGCTCGGCGCTGCTTGATACGGATAATGATTTTACGAAGGAACAGCGGACAAAGATGCTGCAGGACATCCAGCAGGATGCACAGTGGCTTTTCCGGATGGTTGAGAACCTGCTTTCGATCACAAAACTTGACAGTGGAAAAGTAAAAATCATTAAGACACCTACGGTTTTGGATGAGCTGATTGATTCGGTGATTTTAAAGTTTCATAAAAGATATCCGGATCAGGAGGTTGAAATTGATATTCCGGATGAATTTGTGGTAATTCCCATGGATGCAATCCTGATCCAGCAGGTGTTGATCAATATTTTAGAAAACGCGGTGCAGCATGCAAAGGGAATGGTGCACCTGGGACTGAAGGTATTTCTTGTGGCGGACAAAGCCGTATTTGAAGTACAGGATGATGGATGTGGAATTCCGGAAGAAAAATTAAAATCCGTTTTTTACGGGAGTCATGAGGCATATGAGGTATCTTCCGATTGCAAACGGAGCAATGCAGGAATAGGACTGGCAGTGTGCGCAACAATTATCAAAGCGCACGGTGGAAAGATCAAGGCAGAAAATAAGAAAAATGGAGGTGCACTTTTCCGGTTTTATCTGGATATGGAGGAGAAGGAACAGGCATGAACGGAAATAAATATAAGATTTTAATTATTGAGGATGATGAACATATTAACAATCTGGTGGCTACACTTCTGGAGGCAAACGGATATCAGGCATTATCGGCATATTCCTGCGAAGACGGAATGATGATGTATGCTTCACACAGACCGGATCTCGTTGTTTTAGATCTGGGACTTCCGGATCAGGACGGAATGACTTTTTTAAAGCGGTTACGGAAAGATTCCCTGACGCCGGTGATTGTGCTTTCTGCCAGGTCAGATGAAAAAGATAAAGTGGAGGCTTTGGATATGGGAGCCAATGATTATGTTACAAAACCATTTGGCTCCAATGAATTTCTTGCGCGGATACGTTCTACGCTTCGCATGACAACACATCGCATGCAAAACGGAATGTTTCCGGGGGGGAAATTTGAGGCATCCGGTCTGACCATTGATTACGATGCAAGAAGAGTTTTCTTGCATAAAAAAGAAGTGAAGCTGACACAGACAGAGTACAATATCATTGCAGCATTGTCGGAACATGCGGGAAAGGTTATGACATACTCAGCCATTATCAAAGAGATCTGGGGGTATAACGATGAGGGCAGCATCAAAAAACTGCAGGTCAATATGGTAAATATCCGTAAGAAGCTGGGAGCCAGACCGGGAGAAAAAAATTATATTGTAAATGAACTGGGCGTAGGGTATCGTATGTGCGAGGCGGATGAGGAAACCTTATAGCTGTAATTTAGAGGAGATAATACAAAAAGAGGAAAAACGTTTTTTTCGTTTTTCCTCTTTGATTTTTTGCTTTGTTTATTTTATTATGTAAAATAAATTATAAGAGCGGAATACCATGTTCCTCGCAGGCTGCAATTGTTTCTTCCGGCCAGAGAGAACTTTGCACTTCGCCGATATGAGCTTTGCGAAGGAAGAACATACAGATACGGGACTGACCAATTCCTCCGCCGATGGTATAAGGAAGTGTTCCATCGATGATGGATTTCTGGAATGGCAGATCCTTGCGTTCCGGACAGCCGGCTTTGTCAAGCTGGGAAATCAGTGCAGTTTTGTCTACACGGATACCCATCGAAGATAATTCCAGTGCAATATCAAGAACCGGATAATAAACAAGAATATCTGCATTTAAAGCCCAGTCATCGTAATCCGGAGCACGTCCGTCGTGCGGTTCGCCGGACTCTAAGGTGTCACCGATCTGCATGATACATACAGCACCTTTTGCCTTGGTAATATAATACTCACGTTCCTTCGGTGTGTTGTCCGGGAACAGATCCTCCAGTTCCTGGGAGGTGATAAAGAAAATTTCCTTTGGAAGGATCAGATCAATGTAATCATACTGGATGGCCATGTACTGTTCTGTTTTGCGAAGACACTTATATACGGTACGAACGGTCTCTTTTAAATAGTCCAGATTACGGTCTTCTTTATGAATGATTTTTTCCCAGTCCCACTGATCTACGAAAATAGAATGAATGTTGTCCGTACTTTCATCGCGGCGGATGGCATTCATATCCGTGTAGATGCCTTCTCCGACCTGAAATCCGTATTTTTTCAGGGCGTAACGTTTCCATTTTGCGAGAGAATGGACAACTTCGGCATTTTTATCGTCCTGCTCCTTAATACCGAAAGTAACCGGGCGCTCATAACCGTTTAAGTTATCATTAAGACCGGTTGCCGGGTCTACAAAAAGAGGAGCAGAAACACGTGTCAGATGCAGTCTCTGCGCCAGCAGTGCCTGAAAGAAATCTTTGACTGTCTTGATGGCAAGCTGTGTGTCATGAAGATTCAGTTCTGATTTGTATTGTTTTGGTAAAATAAGATTTTCCATGAGATCTCCTTTGTTATATTGTTACTCTGTGTTTCATTATAGCACATGAACTATGGAATTCAAGTCAAAAAGGTGTTAGAATTAGGATATGATTTTACAGAATGAAATGGAGAAAAGCAGATGAAAAAAGAAGATTTAACCGTTCCGGCAATTTTTGCGGAGGCGATAGGAATGATCCTTGGAATTGTCTATATCGGACTGCAGATCTATTATGGGATTGTCTATAAAGTTGCGCCATATAAATTTATCTGTAACATTGCAGGAGTTGTTCTGATCTATGTGGGACTCAGCCTGGTAAGCTGTCAGCCGGAAAAAATAAACCGGCTTCCGAAAGAGGTGTGTGTGGGAAAGGTGCGTAAATATTCCATCCGGATGATCCGGCTGGTAAAACTGGTGTTTATCATCGGTCTGATGGTTCCGTGTGTGGGAGATGTGATCGGGATCGAACTCAAGGACGCGTACAGTCTGCTGGTGATTGCCGCTATCCTTGTGATCACCGTGTTTTATGAGTACCGGATCATTCAGCTGCTTCGAAATGATCATCATGATCAGGGGCAGCCATAAGGCGCGCCGCTTTCTGATCGCGCCATTTCGTTCCCAGGCGGAATAAGGAAAAGCCCAAAACGAGAGAAACAATTGTAAAGAGAAAGATGATAATTCCCAGAAGATCCGTTTCTTTGAGATTGTTCAGGAGCGGTCCGATGATGGTTCCCCAGAAGTTGAACAGGATGTGGAAGAACATTGAGAAATAGATGCTTCCTCCTTTTTCACAGATCCATCCCAGTACAAGACCGAGAACAAATGCATAAATTCCCTGAATCCAGTTCATGTGAAAGATTCCGAAGAGAACCGCCTGCATCAGGTTGGCAGCCCAGAACGGAAGTGCCCGTCGGACCAGACGCATGGTGACGCCGCGGAAAACTAGTTCTTCACAGACAGGACCGAGAATTACGGCATAGATAAACATGAACAGTCCGATGTCGGAGTCTAAGCCTGCGGTTTCCATGAGTTTTTCGTACTGGCTGAGCCAGTTCGGGAAAAGAAGAGATACCGCAGAAGTCAGATAACCGGAAAAAAACTGCATGCCGGGAATCAGAAGAATGATGGATAAAAACTGCAGAGGATGAAACGTGAGGGATGGTTTTGGAAGATAATTGCCCCCACAGGAGCGATAATACCATATTCCCATGAATACGATGCAGGTTACGGTATAAATCAGCATGATGCATGCATTAAACTCCGTATTGGTCAGAAGTGTTTCGATGGTATCGGCATCAAA